>Ga0131853_10021404_pt1 | contig 11735 bp, 8 predicted proteins | sample TergutLab28metaG_FD_92764 | JGI IMG/M metagenome (GOLD analysis project Ga0131853, IMG submission 92764) | Labiotermes labralis P1 segment gut microbial communities from Petit-Saut dam, French Guiana - Lab288 P1 (version 2) (version 2) | ecosystem: Host-associated > Arthropoda: Insects >...
GTACTTTCGGCGGTTTATTTTTACGAGGGAAGTTATCTGTTTTGGTTTGCGCTTTTGGCCATGTCGGTAACGGCCCTTCTCGAAGGGATTCGTCCGCTGCACCTTGCCGCCACGATGATATCCCGAACGCTTGCACTTCTTTTGTGGGTTCCCTGGATATACATACTTTCGGTTTTCACCTTCGTGCCGGTACCCGTTACCGCGGCCATCGCCGTTGCGCTTTTATGGTATTGCACCTGCTGTGGTGCGGAATTGCTCAGGATGAGAAAAAACGCAGGCCCGACTGGCGGAGCATGAGATGGTAAGATTCCCTTGCCCCGCATTATGATTGATTGTATTCGGAGGGTACATACCCCGCCATTCATGGCGGGGTTGTTGATTTTCCCCGTCCGCAAACTTACACCTTGAACTTGGAAACCTCTTCCACCAGGACCGATATGTTCTGGCGGTTGCGGACGCTCAGATCGCTGACGTTGTTCACCGCGCGGTTGATCTCGTCGGCACCCACGGCCATCTCGTTCATCCCGTTGGTGATTTCCTGGGTAACGAGTTCGAGGTTCCGGCTTTCCTTGATGACCTCCTGGCTGCCCTCGAGCATCTGGACCGAGCCGCCCTTGACCTGCCCGGTAATCTCGCTGACCTGAGTGGCGGACTGCAGGACCTGCCGGCTTCCCTCGCCCTGTTCCTCCATCGCGGAGCGAATCACGTCTTCCTGTTCGGCCACGGTCCTGACCCCGTGATCTATGGCCTCGAACTTCTGCAGCACGTCGTCGGTCGAACGGGTGATCTTCTCGATGGAAGCCTTGATCTTTTGCAGCACCGTACCGATGGTCTTGGACTGCTCGCCGGAACTTTCGGCCAGCTTGCGGATCTCGTCGGCGACCACGGCGAATCCCTTGCCCGAATCGCCGGCATGGGCCGCCTCGATGGCGGCGTTCATCGACAGAAGGTTGGTCTGGCTGGCGATGTTTTCCATCACGGCGTTGATCTCCATCAGGCCCTCGGACTCGCGGGCGATCTCCCGGATGTCGCCGGCGACTTCCTGCACGCTGGTCCGGCCGGAATTGGAGGATTCCTTGAGCTCGTTCATGTTGGCGGCGTTCCTCTTCAGCGTGTTGGTTACCGACTGGATGTTGGCCAGCATTTCCTCGATGGCCGACGACGACTGCGAGACGGCGTAGGTCTGCCTTTGGACGCTTTCGCCGAGTTTGCCGATGTTCTCGGTAACCTGTTCCATCGTGGCGTTGGTCTCGGTAACGCTGGCGCTCTGGTTGACCACCCGGACCTTGATGCTCTGGATGTTGGCCACGATCTGGTTCATCGCCGCCGCCGTTTCGGTCATGTTACTGGTAAGGTCGCTGCCGATGTCGGAAAGGGTTACCGCCCGTTCCTTGATCGAAAGGACAAGGGCGCGGATCTTTTCGATGGTCTGGTTGAAGTGGCGGGAAACCTTGGCGACCTCGTCGTTGCCGGCCTCGGGGATCCGCACCGTAAGATCGCCCTCCCCGTTCGCGATGTCGTTGAGCCGGCCGGCCAGGACATGCAGGGGCCGGATCAGCCTGCTTACCAGGAAAAAAATCCCGGCGGCCACGAGCAGGACGCCGACGACGCTGAAGACGATCATGTCCCGCTTGGAAGTCCCGGCGAGGCTTTCGGTCCGCTCGTTGGAAAAGCCCACGAAGAACATCCCGATGGGCAGGTTGTCCGAGCCCTTCAGGGGAAAGTAGTAGCCCATGTGGGGAACGCCGAAGAGGTCCAGCTCGGTGGTGTAGCTTTCCCCCCGGACCATTACCGCGTCGAGGATTTTTCGGTCGTCCATGTCGGTGCCGACAACCTTCTGGCCCGAACGGTCGATCACCGTGGTCGCAACCCGGGTGTATCCGGCAAAAACCGTCACTTCGGCGTTGAACGAATCGGAGATTTCCTGAACGAAGCGGTCGGTGTGCAGGTACAGTACCGCCGCGATAACCCCGATGACCGTATTGCCGTCCTTGATCGGCACCGCCGCCGTAAGCCCCATCGGCACCGACTCGGTCGAGGAGTACAGGCTGAAGGTTTCGCCCCGGAGGGCGGCGGCCACATGCCTTGCGGCCCGGGCGTTGTCGCCGAAGTCGGAAAAATCGTGGGTGCGGAGAATCACCGTTCCCACCGGGTCGTAGACGATGAAGCTGTCCACCCCGAGTTCGGTCCGCCAGTCCGCCAGGTACGCCAGCATGTCCTGTCTGATCCCGTCTTGGTCGCCGCCCCCGTTCCAGTTACGGACGAAGCCGGCCAGGTTCTCGCTATGGGCCACGGCGTAGGCACTCGCCCGATTGCGGGCGTCCAGGCCGGAGATTTGGGTATACGCCACCTGCGAAACCGTGGCGATCCGCTCGCCCGTCAGGTCGCCCGCCAGTTTCGTAAGCCCGACGACCGCATACAGGACCACGGCGGCAAGCACCAGCACCATCAGCCCCACGACGGGCACGAGAATCTTGCTCTTTATGCTGTTGAACATACGGCCTCCTCCAATTCAAGTACCACAAGGAAGATCAAAGGCATTGCAACTCGTACCCAAAGCATTACGTAGGGGATAAATTAAAAGGCACAATCACGTTGTTTCGCTTGCAGTAGTAATATTCCAGTTTTCAGTATTCACTTTCAGAGTAGCACAAGTCCGTCGATAAGTCCAGCGGGTTGTTGTGCTACGGAAGGAGGTCCAATTTCATGCGGAGATCGGACTCGGGAGGCTTGCAGAGCAAATCTCCGCACATTGGTTTTGAAGGTAAACGGGCGGAGTTTTGCCCCGCAAAACTCCGCCGTAGGGGGTAGCCGGAGACCCGCTTGCGGGGCTCCGGCTCAGGGGGAAGACTTTCCCCCTCATTATGCATTCTTTTCGTTACTGTTAATTGAATTTCCGTTTCAATCATCGAAAAATTGCCTTGCCGGAGGGAGGAAACCATAGTATAATAGAAAACTAGGAAGCAGGGCTTTCCTTATCCAATCTCTTGAGGAGTTTTTATGAGCAAGATCGTGGTGGTCGGCGTCAATCATGCCGGCACGGCGGTGGCGAACACCATTTTGGACAATTACAAGGGGCACGAGGTCGTTCTTATCGACCAGAACGACAACATCAGTTACCTGGGTTGCGGGACGGCCCTGTACATCGGAAGGCAGATACCCGAAACCAAGGACCTGTTTTATTCCTCGAGCCAAACGCTGGAAGGCAAGGGCGCCAAGGTTTTTATGCAGACCACGGTCGAGGAAGTGGATTTTGACAAAAAGGTGGTCAAGGGCAGGCGGAAGGACGGGACCGAGCTGCTCCAGTCCTACGACAAGCTGGTCCTCGCTACCGGTTCCAGGCCGATCCGGCCTAACTGCCCGGGCATCGACCTTGAGGGCGTCCACAACGTGAAGCTCTTCCAGGAAGGCATGGCCATCGACGCGGAACTGGGCAAGCCCGAGGTGCGGACCGTGGCAACGATGGGCGCCGGCTACATCGGCGTGGAGATCGCCGAGGCGGTAAAGCTCCGGGGCAAAAAATCCATGCTCTTCGACCTGTCCGACACCTGCCTGCCCGGCTACTACGACCGGGAATTCACCCGGAAGATGAACGAGGTGCTGGAAAAGGAAGGCATCGAGCTGCACTACGGCGAGCGGCTTACCGAGATCAAAAGCTCGAACGGCAAAAGGGTTACCTCCATCGTTGCCGAGAAGGCCGGAAAGAACGGGCCGGAGAAGCACGAGTATGCCGTGGACGCGGTGATCGTCGCCATCGGCTTCCTGCCCCGGAACGAGGTCGCCAAGGGCAAGCTGGCCCTGCACACCAACGGAGCCTTCCTGGTCAACGAGAACCAGGAAACCTCGGTAAAGGACGTCTATGCGGTCGGCGACTGCGCCACCATCTTAAACAACGCCACCGGCAAGGTGGACTACATCGCCCTGGCGACCAATGCGGTGCGCAGCGGGATCGTGGCCGGGCACAATGCCTGCGGCACGAAGGTAAAGTCCTACGGCGTGCAGGGCTCGAACGGCATCCAGATATGCAACTACAAGATGTGGAGCACCGGGCTGAGCCTGGAGAAGGCCAAGGCCGCCGGCTTCGAGGCCACCTGCGTGGACTACACCGACAAGCAGAAGTTCCCCTTCATGGCCGGGCAGAACGAGGACGTGCAGCTACGGGTGGTCTACGACTCGAAGACCAGGCGGATCATCGGCACCCAGATGGCCTCCTACCAGGACGTGTCGATGGGGCTGCACATGTTCAGCCTCGCCATCGCCAAAGGGCTTACCATCGACGAGCTGCCCCTGCTGGACATCTTCTTCATGCCGCACTTCAACAAGCCGTTCAACTACATCACCATGGCCGGCCTGACGGCGAAGTAAACGGTCCAATCTGCAAAGCAGATTGGACTCGGAGCTTTGCAGGGCAAAGCTCCACCCGGTCATTGAGGGAACCGCCGAGTTGATCGGCGGTTCCCGCTTCCCCCGTCAAACCGGCGGCCGCTTAAACCGGTGGCCGCTTAAAATGGCGGGGAATGCCGGATCACCGAAAGCAGGACGGCGACGTAATGGCAGACCGCGCCGCCCAGCACGAACAGGTGCCAGATCGCATGGTTCCACTTTATCTTCTTGTTCAGGTAGAAGATACAGCCCAGGGTATAAAGTCCGCCGCCGACCAGCACCATTACCAATACCGGCGTCGGGAACACGGTGAAGAACCGCCGGCCGCCTACCAGCAGGAGCCAGCCCATCACGATGTAGACGACGATGCTCACTACCGCAAGCCGGCCGGTAAAAAAAATCTTAAAAATTATTCCCAACAACACCAGCGACCATTGGACGGCAAGCAGGGTGATGCCGAAACCGTCGGGCATGTAGATCAACAGGAACGGCGTGTAGGTTCCGGCTATGAGGATGTAGATCGAGATGTGGTCGCAGATCCGGAGGACGCTTTTTGCGTATCGGTGCTGGGTGCTGTGGTACAGCGTGCTGAAGGTAAAGAGCATCAGGAAACTGAAGGCGTAAATCGTCGCGCCGATGATGCCGGGAATGTTGCCGGTATTCGCACCGATGGCGGTAACGACCGGAAGGCTCGCGATGCAGAACAGTATGCCGATGCCGTGGGTAATGGCATTGGCCATTTCCTCGCGGAACTTTTCGTGCGGGACGGTTTCGGTGGTTTCCATGTATACTCCTTTAAGTTAGTTTATGGTACATGGAATTGCATAATTCCTTGTACAATAAACTATTACAATCGGAAATAGTCAATTGATTAGGTCGAGCCTCTTGCAAAACTCGGTTAGTTTTACAAGAGGCTATGCAGTTTCTCGCCCTACGGTCTACGAAACATGCATTTTTTAGCGGTTGCACTCGCAAACCTGAAGTTTTGCAAGTGCCTCGGTCAATTGACTATATTCCTCTTATAGGGAGTTTGACAGGCATTTGCCGCCCGGGTTGCATGATCCAATCCGCTTTGCGGATTGGATTTAGGAGAATTTCAATCCTCCGTAGAGGATTGAAATTCTCCACGCATTGGCTGTCGGGGTTTACCCGTTGAAATCGTCCCCAGGCATGCACCGTCCGGATCAATTTCCGGAAGCCGGACCAAAGACTCGGCCTCAGGTGAACTCGGTCGGGGGTTTCTTGGCCATGATCGAGCCCTCGTAAACCAAAAGCTGGGTCGCGTCCAGCGTCACGGTAATGCCGTACTCGAGCTTTTTCAAGGCGTCCCTTGCCCCGGTCAGCCAGAGCAGGTTCGGGTTGATGGCGGTCAGCCGTTCGTCGCTGATGTCCGAGGAGCCCTCGCAGACGATGCCCTTCACCATGCTTACGATGGGAACGTACTCCTCGGTAAGTTCCCGGCAGACCAGAATCTCGTTGGAGTTGGGGGTAAGCTTGGTCCGGGCCTCGTCGGCCGAGGCGGCATGGACCAGCTTGCCCCGCACCTGGGTCAGTTCGGGGTTTCCGGCCCCGCCTGAGTGCGTGCGGACAAGCACCGTGCCGAGGATGATCACCCGAATCGTGTTGATCATGTTCGGGCTGCTGAGGGGAAGGCCGGCGACCAGGACGATCTTGTCGGATATTTCGGCAATGCCGCTTTCCATGGCGATGGCCATCGCATTCTGCATCATGCTCTCCGTCTCGTCCACCCGGGGCGAGCGGCAGGTGTGCACTCCCCAGACCAACTGCAGGGCACGTTCCGCATGCCGGCTCAGCGTTACCGCAAGGATCGGTTCGTTGGGCCTGAACACGCTGAGAATCCTCGCCGTGTTCCCGCTGGTCGTGGGCGTAACGATGGCCTTGGCCCCGATCTCGGCGGCTATCTTCACCCCGGCCTTCGACATAATCGTCCCGAGGTTTTCCGTGGTCTCGCGGGAAAGGGAAAAGCACTCGTCATGGAACACCTTCATATGGTCCCGGAACTCTTTCGATGCCTCCACCGTGCGGGCGATCTTGTCCATCATCTTTACCGCCTCGACCGGGTACGTGCCGGAAGCCGTCTCGCCGGAAAGCATCACCGCGTCGGTACCGTCAAAAATGGCGTTTGCCACGTCGGTAAGCTCGGCCCTGGTCGGACGGGGATTGACGATCATCGATTCCAGCATCTGCGTGGCGGTGATCACCGGAGTGCCGACCCGCCGGCATGTGCTGATGATGTACTTCTGCGCCAGCGGAATCTCCTCGGTGGGAAGCTGCACCCCGAGGTCGCCCCGGGCAACCATCACCCCGTCGGCAACACGGGCGATCTCGCCGATGTTCTCCAGCCCTTCGCCGTTTTCGATCTTCGCGATGATCTTCATCCTTGAGTTAAGGCCGTCAAGGTACCTGCGTATCTCGTTGACCTCGGCGGGAAAGCTGAGGAAGCTGGCGGCAAGGTAGTCCACGCCCTGTTCCGCCCCGAATGCGATGTCCTTCTCGTCCTGCTCGTTCATTATGGGAAGCCGGGCATGGACGCCCAGCAGGTTGACGTTCTTTTTGCTGCCGATGGTCGCCGCATTGCCGGCCCTGCACCTGATGATCTCGCCGGCGACCTCGAGTACCTGGAGGTCCAGAAGCCCGTCGGCGATCAGGATGCGGTGTCCGGCCTTGAGCTTGGCCGTCGCTTCCTTCCAGGAAATCGAAATGCGGTGATTGCCGCCGCCGTCGGCCTCGGTGCACAGGCAGTCGTCAACGGTTATGTCGACGGTGTCGCCCGAATTGATCGTGATCTTCCCGTCGTCCTTGACCGTGCCCGTGCGAATCTCCGGTCCTTTGGTGTCAAGGAGAATAGCCACCGGGATGCCGAGCTTGTCGGAAACCCGCCTGACCCGTTCGATGGACTCCAGGTGCGACTGATGCGTCCCGTGGGAAAAGTTCAGCCGAGCCACGTTCATCCCCGCCAGGATCAGGTCCTGCACCACCTCGTCGGTCGAGGACGCCGGCCCCAGCGAACAGACAATCTTCGTCTTCCGTATCTGCATTCCGCCTCCTGTTTCCCCACCCGCGCTTCCACAGTATAGGACACTTTGGGCCGGGTTGTCCAATAGCCTGTCCAAGCTGCCCTGGCAGCTTGGACTCGGAGTTTTGCAAGGCAAAACTCCACGCATTTATTGCAGGCAGGTATCGGGCGGGGTTTTCACTCCGCATCCGGTATAACTCAAATATGCCGAACGAAAGAATAAATATTTCGTTCACAATGACAAAAAACACCTTGGTCATACTTGTCGTCTTACGGATATCGGTACCTGACGCTTCCGGATACCTCTAAACCAGTCCCGAGTATTTATCAAAAAACATTCTTAGTTTAACGATTATGGCATCTTTTTTCTCCGCACGGTTTCCGCCTCCAAAACGGGACACGGACGGCATGATTTTGTCCATATCCGTTCCGGTGGTCTTCAGAAGGCCATCACGGAAGGCAATGTCCAAAAAGTGACGGGCCGCCTCTTCTTTCAGGTTTTCCTCGGCGATAAGTACCGCCAATTCTTCCGCTTTTCGCTCCAGCACGAATCGTTGCCAATCCTCGCTAAGGTTTTTCGAAAGATTGACTTTCTCCAGAAAGCCTTGAATCAATTCTTTTTTGCTGCGCAGCCCAATACTTGAATTGATGGCTTTTTCTATTGCCTAAAATATGCTTTTGTCCTTGCGGTTTGTTTCATGATATTTTTCCACAAGCATAAGAATATAGTCAATGTTTACCTCGATCTGCCTTACGAGTTCCAACTCGAAAATAATATCGTCATTGATGTTCTCCCTGCCTTCATCTGGCTGGGGTTTCATTTTCTGATAAATATCGATATACATGCCTTGGTAATCCTGAAAATCCCTGTCGGGCAGGATTTCGTTTCCTGCAAAATCGTCAAAAGCGGTAAGTATATTTTTTAGGCGCAAAATCGCACCGTACAGACGAATAAAATCCTTCCGGGCCTCTTCGCCAACAATTGCCTCACCAAGCGGGAAATGTTTGGCAAGTTCTTCTATCAATTCCTTGTAGCCAGGTTTGTATTCGCCGTTGTGGGTAAAGCCATTGTAATAGTCGTCGTACGTCTTAAGAAGAATAATTCCGCCTGAATCTTTATCGCCAAAAACGGAAATTGCATCGTCGGTGGCCTGCTTCAAGTCCCTAAAGCAAACAATATTTCCAAACTTCTTTACGCTGTTGAGTATGCGGTTGGTGCGTGAGTATGCCTGTATCAAGCCATGCTGTTTCAGGTTCTTGTCAACCCACAATGTGTTAAGGGTAGTGGCATCAAAACCCGTCAGAAACATATTGACGACGATAAGCATATCGACTTCCCGATTCTTTACGCGCTGCGAAAGGTCTTTGTAATAATTCTGGAACTCATTCGACGATGTGTTAAAGCTCATGCCAAATCTGGCATTATAATCGGCAATGGCCGCTTCAAGGAAATTACGGGAACCTTGATCCAGTTTGTCATTATCAAAATTTTCATCCGGCAAAGTGTCTTCAAGATTATCCGTCTCATCCTCATTCGGGCTGTAACTGAATATCGTGGCAATTACCAGTTCTTTATTTTTCTGTGCAAGTTGTTTTTTGAATTCTTCGTAATACCGCATTGCCATCGGGATGGATGCCACGGCAAAAATTGAGTTGAAGCCTTTCACACGTTTATCGTTCGAGGAATAAGAGGAATCGCGTTTGGTTTTTTGATCAAAGTGCTCGATGATGTACGATACGACTTCACTGATGCGTTTTGGCGCATTCATCGCTTTTTCCACGTCAATCGCGCGAACCGCCTTATCGGTTATGTTTTCTTTTTGCTTTACGGTATCTATAAAATCAATCCGGAACGGCAGAACGTTCTCGTCATTAATGGCATCGACGATTGTGTAGGTGTGGAGCTTGGTGCCAAAAACCTGCTCCGTCGTCCTAAAAAGCGGATTGCCGCCGGTTCCTGAATTGACGGCAAAGATCGGCGTGCCTGTAAAACCAAAGATATGGTAATTGCCAAAGGCCTTTGTTATCTTTCCGTGCATCTCCCCAAACTGCGAACGGTGGCATTCGTCAAATATAATGACAACATGTTTTTTGTAGATATCGTGCGTTTTGTTCCTGCCTATGAAAACATCAAGCTTCTGTAATGTGGTTATAACGATTCGGGCATTTTGATTGGCAAGATTTTTTTCAAGTTCCTTTGTGGACGTGCTTGCGTTCGCCGCTCCTTTTTCATAGCGATCATATTCTTTCTGGGTTTGGTAGTCAAGGTCTTTGCGGTCAACTACAAACAGAACTTTGTCGATATTTTCAAGCCCTGTTGCCAGTTGTGCGGTCTTAAAGCTGGTAAGCGTTTTGCCGCTTCCTGTAGTATGCCAAATAAAACCGCCCGCATCGGTCGTTCCGGTTTTCTTGTAATTGCTTGAACAGACAATGCGGCCGAGAATTCTCTCCGTGGCCACTATCTGATACGGACGCATCACAAGCAACAATTCATTGCTGGTGAATACGCAGTAACGGGTAAGGATATTCAAAAGCGTGTGTTTTGCAAAAAATGTTTTTGTAAAATCCACAAGATCGGGAATTCTTTTGTTGTTTGCGTCCGCCCAATATGAAGTAAATTCAAAACTGTTGCTTGTCTTTTTGCTTTTGCGGCGTTGGCCTTCGCCCTGTTCCTTGATATGGGAATCGCGCGTGGTGTTTGAATAATACTTTGTGTCTGTTCCGTTGGAGATGACAAAAATCTGAACATATTCGAAAAGGCCGCTCGCCGCCCAGAAACTGTCCCGTTCATACCGTTTTATTTGATTGAACGCTTCCTGGATTGACACGCCACGACGTTTCAGTTCTACATGCGCAAGCGGCAAACCATTGACAAGTATGGTAACGTCGTAACGTGTTTCATGCGTTCCCCTGGATTCCGTGTATTGGTTTGTTACCTGTAATCTGTTATTGTGGATATGTTTTTTGTCAAGCAGGTATATATTTTTAGTGCTGCCGTCATCACGTTTGAGTACCTGAACATGATCGTCCTGTATTTTGCGTGTTTTTTCGACAATGTTGGCATTGCTGCTTGCGATGGATTCGCCAAGAAATCGCGCCCATTCGCCGTCCGTAAAAGTGATGCCGTTCAAGGTTTCAAGCTGTAGGCGCAGGTTGGAAATAAGGGCGGCTTCGTTGCGTATGGCGGCAAACTCGTAGCCTTGCCCGGTAAGCTGCTGGATAAATTCGCGCTCCAAACCGGCCTCGCTTTGATATTCGGCCGCCGCTCTGTATGCAGGGGTATATTCCGCTACGACGGTGCTTTCATCGGTGCTGGCGACAATATTGTAGGTGCTCATGGCGCATTATCATCCAAAGCGGGAAAAGTCAGCAACTTATTGCGGTAATACTCGTATTGCTTCCGTCGCGCGGCTATTTCGGCGGGGAGTCCGTTCTTGATGTCGGCGGCGAGACCTGAAAATATGTCCAAAATACGGACTATTTCCTGTTGTACAGGAAGTGGCGGAAGAGGGACATAGATTTTAGCCATATCTTTTGCCGATATATCGATTACTTTTGTTCCGCGCGCATATTTGCGCTTTTCATCATGAAATCTTTTGGTTGAAAAATAATATGATAAATATTTTGGATTTTGTCCGTGCCTGAAAATAGTGGAATGCCCACCCGTTACTATTTCGTCCGTCCCAAGCCAGGCAACCGTTTTACAGACATCCTCCATGTTTTCACTCGTTGACGCTATAACCAAATCACCGTACCGTACCTTTTTTAAAGTTTTTGCAAGCTTAGGCGAAACAAATGATTTTGTTCCATCTGCAAAAAGACCATAGTATGTATATATTTGCCCATAGTGAATACAACCTATGCCATTGTCCGTAAAATCTTTTTTCTGCAACCCATTCCCACGAACGAATTCCCCCCCCTCGCCCAAAGTCAGCCACCTCGCCCGTTCCCCGTTCCCCGTTCCCCGTTCCCCGTTCCCCGTTCCCCAATTGTATCAGGAGATCTATCGAATGTCAAGAGGCTGTCCCTATAGTATTCGTATTGCTTTTGCCGCGCCGTAAGCTCCGCCATAAGTTCCGCCGTAAGCTCCACCGTAAGCTCAGTGAATTTGTCCAAAATGCGGACAATCTCATTTTGGATTGGTAATGGCGGAAGTTGGATAGGGTACCGCATATTGGCACTTTTACTTCCTCGTGGCATTTTCCCTCCCTTTGAATGTTGCATAGCATATGCAAAAAAACAATCAGAGGAAAGTACATAGTACAAATATTTAGCCGAAAGATTATCCAGTGTAATATGAATTACAAGGACATCA
>Ga0131853_10021405_pt1 | contig 11734 bp, 6 predicted proteins | sample TergutLab28metaG_FD_92764 | JGI IMG/M metagenome (GOLD analysis project Ga0131853, IMG submission 92764) | Labiotermes labralis P1 segment gut microbial communities from Petit-Saut dam, French Guiana - Lab288 P1 (version 2) (version 2) | ecosystem: Host-associated > Arthropoda: Insects >...
AGCACGCCCCGGCCGCACTTTACCCCCGGGAAAGACCCGGTACCCATTTTACAGGAGGCTGGGTGGGCCCCAGGGCCGGTCTGGACGGGCGGAAAATCTCGTCCCCACCGGAATTCGATCCCGAACCGTCCAGCCCATAGTCAGTCGCTATACCGACTGAGCTACCGGGCCCACCGCATGGATATACAACTTGTGAAGTATATTAAACGGCTAGAGTGGCATGTATGTAATTTCTAAAAGATGGTAAAATCATCGCTACATCAGTACGTAAGATTACTTGTAATATGGATTATGGACTGAAATCAGACGTAGAATTAATTTTCAGTGCAGTAGAAATGGAAAGGGGGCGTAGCCTACAGGAGGTCAGGAGTGGCCGATTATATTCAGTATTATTTTCATTCGAAACAGTGCTGCATCTAGGTCGTACTGAATCTTATACTAAATTTACCGCTGAAGTATAAGCGTCTTTTCATTTCGCACAGTTTGCCCAACCGCCTTGCTGACGAAATCCATACTAACTGATCTTAGTGTAATGTTACGAATACGTCAACGGTGCCAGTCGTCTGAGCAACTTTTGGAATTTTTTCTGCGCGATCCAAATGATTTCCTGTCGCGATTGGTGACCATGGACGAAACCTGGTTATATCACTATGACCCGGAGACAAAGCAACAATCAGTGGAGTGGCGGCGTAGCGTTTCACCCTGCCCCAAAAAATTCCGATTGCAAAAATCCGCTGGAAAAATTTTCGCCTCGATTATTTTGGGATCAAGACGGCATCCTCCTCATTGATTATCTTCCAAAAGGCCAAACTATCAACGTGGAGTATTACTCATCTCTGCTGGTGCAATTGAAGGACATTTTGAAGGAAAAACGCCGCGGGAAGGTCACTACGGTGGCCTTGTTCTTGCACGACTATGCCCCGGCTCACCGGGCACTTGCAACCCAGAAGAAACTGGCCTACCTGGGCTTCCACTGTCTTAATTGTCCGCCCTATTCTCCGGATCTGGCCCCGTCGGACTACCACCTGTTCCCTGGACTGAAAAAAAAAATTGAAAGGTCGCCATTTTTCGTCCGGCGCGGAGGTCATTGCTGCCGCGGAGACCTGGTTGGACGGACAACCTTCTGATTTTTTTTTTGAGTGGCTTGCAAACTTAGAGCAATGGGCTAAGAAGTGTATCGAGCTTCATGGGGAGTATGTTGAATAAATCCCGAGTTTGGTCGCTGTATCTTGTTTCCTTCCTGGTCGGGCTAAGGATTTATCAGCACACCCTCGTATAACGCACATATTAGTACATAGGCCGTTATAAGCAGGATTGAAAAAGTTAGTATATGATACTCTATGCAAATTTTGTAGACGACATTAATTTTGTTTCATGAATGTTCTTGCTTTCTTTCAAGACCTTTGGTCTGTTTACGTAGAAATTGGCGTAATCCAAAGTTAAGTTGCGTGATTCATGATGACAGACGAACCGTACCTGAAACATTTGCTTCTCGTTCAAAGTCACTTGAAGGAACAAATACAAATTTTCTGCCTTGCACGCTGTGTTAAAAAAATAAACATTTGTTTTTCAGAACATAAATGAGGCACTGACCCCGTTCCCTAGTGGTAACTGCGTAAAGCGGGTGTGGTTCCTGCTGAATGGTATGTGCTTACTTTTCCCTCACTGTTACTGTTGCATTGCGCATTGGACGAAGGTTGTTAGTGTCTTAAAGCTTTCAGACGTCATCGGTGTTATTTTAAAATACAAACCAAACGATAAAACCATCCTGTACTCCTGCATTTGGATGCTTTTGTTATTGGTTAATTTTTAATCGATTACTTAAGTGAATTGTTGTAGGTCTGTAGGTTAGGTTTCGATGATTTAAGTTACCTTATGGTAGAAGAGCATTCCTGCTTCCTATGAGTTGGTCCTTGGCTCGTATCTGGGTACGAATGCCGGATATTTTGGCCAATGGTTATCATGGTTTTACTCCTTTTCTCCAAGAACATGTTTGTATAATGACTGAAATAGGCTGCTTTTTCGTGCCACATATTTTCTTGCTCATTCTTAGCCATCCGGTAAGTTTTTGTTCGGGCTGCAGGGCTATGGTGTTCCTGTAGACATGCTCTCGGCCGACGCTTTCAACTCGACCTGGCGGTATAGTCGGTTTGCAACAAAACATGAATCACTTTTCCTCACACACTTCGGTATGGTTTATAAATATGATTTAATTAGTTGTGCGGTTAACATAATATTAGCGAAACAACACTTGTGCTTTTATTCAGTGTGGCAGAATATAAGAAGTGTGTAATACTATTAACGGTGTTGGCGTGCCCGTACCTATTTGTGTCTACAAGTGCGAGATATAGGTCGGACAATTAGAATTCTACACTTAAATGTGGGCCGGGATAGCTCAGTCGGTACAGCAACTCGATACGGGCTGGACGGTCCAGGGATCGAATCCCGGTGGGGGGCGAGATTTTCTGCTCCCGTTCAGACCGGGCCAGAGACCCACCCAGCCTCATGTACAATGTGCGCCGGTGTTCTCTCCCGGGGTTAAAGCGGCCGGGTCGTGACGTTGACCACCCAACCCCATCTAGCGCAGAGTTTAAAGGAAGAGTATAGCTATTCCTCTACTTGCCCTCTGGGCCTTCATGGCCTGTTACAGGGTGAACTTTACATTGAAACTTATAATGACGTGTGACTTGTAAAACTAGCCAGACTGATCACCCATTCCTGTCGCGTACCTGGAAGGATTTACCTTGCATTAGAATCGACTCTGGGCTTATAATTTTAGGGAACACGTGAATGTTTTACTTAGGCGATCATGTTAGAATCAGACTTCCTGGTAGGGTTTTGAACTTGCTATGCTTACCACACTTGTTCTGCTGTCAAGTGTTTGTATGGGGTTTTTTACTTGTTATTGTTTCGAGACCTAAGATTCATTTGAAATTGTATTCTTGGAGACCAAAATGTCCTCGGGCACGCGTTTGAACATCTCTGGCTAGACTGAAATTTGGGAGGGAATAGTGTTCGAATTGTTACTGCGTCACTGCAGGGCAATCTATGCTAATAACTTGATAGCAGTTCTGACGTCTGTAGGCCTTACTCATCTTGCAACCTTGAGGACGTCTTCCTCCTGTCGGAGACACTTGTTATTTGCTTATTCATATCTTCATCACGTTTTCACGTATGGTGTATGGGAATGTACCCTAGTCGCTGGCTGATAGCAATAATGTGAGGCTCGATAAGTGAGCGCATTATTTGCTGTTGCACGTGTCCATACGTTTCGGTGACGTTGACTGCCAAAATCAGTGGCGTACCGAGGGGGGGAGTTTGGGGGGTTCAAACCCCCCCGCCGAAGTTCCGAAGACCCTCCAAAATCGTGCCAAACTCAACCCGATTGTGAAAACTGTTAAAAAATTGCTAAATTTTGGACGCCAACACCCCAAGATGTTTGGAAGAAAGGCAGTAAAATTCTAAAACTACCGCCGGTTCGCAATTGTTTTACATTAGCGATGACAAATAAATTGGTTGTCATCATAAATAGTCTTAAAGTACCAAAAATTAAGAAGATTTTATTATATGAAATGAAATTTCTTGTACCAAAGTACAGCTGCCTCCAGAACCCCTGACTAGGGGGCTACCGCCCCCAGATCCCCGTTCTCTCTGTCGTCTGTCCTCAACTGAATTTGTTGAACTCCCCCCCCCTCCCGAACAAAGTTCCTGGGTACGCCACTGGCCAAAATTGGTGGAAAGATAGCAGCATTGTTGCGGATTTCCTTTGTGAATAATGTAGAATAGATAACCTGGTTGTTTCCTTAAAGCCCCTCGCATTTGGTTTTTCACCAGCTTTCGAACTTGCCTCAAGCATAGATTCAAATGTGCGTCTCTATTTCACATTGACAGAAGACACGTGAATGTTTCTTAACGTCGTCTTTCAGTAGGCCGGCACGTGCGTCAAACTTAGAACTGGGTGGCAGCTGTTTTTCTGTCCTGCAGAATGTCCGATGATGTTGACGACGACGACGACGAATGTAGGACACAATACTCACACAGAACTAAAAACAAATCAGGAACATATGAGACGCACCAAACAGACAATACAATCCAGTATACACACATCATACGGACAACAGCTACCTTTTAAATACAACACACTAAACCGGACCTCATTACGTCATAGAAAATTCTGATGGTGACCTGCTGAGATCGAAACATGTTGTAAGGAACATCTACTGTTACTGTTGTAATTATTATACTTATATAATAATAAGACATTCTTTTGCAAGGTAATTCATACTTCTGTTCAAGTACCTCGATATTAAATTCGATTAAATTAAATTAAATTCTTGTTTATTAACGTGCTGAGTCAACACACAGATTGCCAATAGCAGAACCAGCACAATATACAGACACAAATAATAAGGGGCAAAGGAAACACAAGTATACGAAATAAAACACAACAATAATAATGTCAAAATATAAAATCAAGTGCTGTCTCAACAGCCCCGTACCATAAATATAGATCAATAACTGTAAAAATTGTATTATATGTAGACAAATTCTGTTTTATGGAAGGAGAAATTTTCCTAACAAGAGTCGCTGGTCTTTGCACACCAAGGCAGCGGCTGAAATGCGTGCAGCAGAGGAAAATGTCTGCAAGTAAAGGGAAATGTGTGACGATGTAAGAGTAATATAAAGGTAAAGGTAAAGTTTTCCCGTCACAGGCCCGGTGTGGCCCAGAGGGTGGGTAGAGGTATAGCTCTACTCTTCCATGACCGCGGCACTAGAAGGGAGTGAGTGGTCAACAGCACGCCCCGGCCGCACTTTACCCCCGGGAAAGACCCGGTACGCATTGTACAGGAGGCTAGGTGGGTCTCAGGGCCGGTCTGGACGGGCGGAAGATCTCGTCCCCACCGGAATTCGATCCCGGACCGTTCAGCCCGTAGTTAGTCACTATACCGACTGAGCTAACCGGCCCACACATTATTGGAAACGTCGTCTTTAAACTTAAGAAGTTTCAGACATTTCAAGTCTTCAGTAACACCGGCTGTTGACTAGATTATTGGTATTACTGTCAGCTGTCCCATGTAAGACGCTGAGCAGCGTTCAGCCTGACTCTGCTCCATAGTGTCGCAGACGTACAAGGATCTAAATGTTCTGTTATAACCAAACTGTGCACCTTTTGTTAGAGTTGGACGTTAGTGACAACCACATGCATTACTGGAGGTGGTAATAATTGGTGACCAATTTGCGTAAATGAAGGAAATTTATTTGGTGCAAGGTCGTGTCATGTGCATAACTTTCATGCGGAAGCGTATTATGTCTAGAGAGAAACAGAAAACCGCCGTTGGTGGTCTGGTTTCACCAAGTATAGACTTGCCATTCATCATTCATTATCTTTAATCGGGCACTTTGTGTGAGAAATAAACCACGCGGTCACCTACGGCCAGTGCCGAAAATTATGTTTCGTAATTCTGGGTTAAAAACTTCTGTATGACAATGGAATTTCATGTCTCGATTCACGAAGTGAAGTTATGGCTGTGTAGGCTTATAAATTTACTCTGAGATCTGTGGCAGCTGGTGCTGTGAACACAGAATTGGTACTGTTTTTAAAATTTACATTATGCGTGACGTAGTGACAGCAGATTATAGGGCCGGAGGTTTTGCCTTTTGGGTATCGGTACCATGTGCTTCTGTCCGAGTGCTGCATTTCTTGTGATCTGCTTGAGCTGTCGTGAACGTAATTGTGAGAAATGATGTAGATCTATATTACTAAGGTGCTTCCTGAAAGGCATGCTTTTCCTTTGTCGTCATGTTTTAAGGTTTTCCTGCAGTTCATAGCAAGAACGATACTTAACGTAAATTCCAGAAAACATTCAGCAAGAACATTTGTCTTTGAAATGCGTAGAAAGCGAGGCCTTGTTCCAAGCTCGCTGCTTAACGAAGAGTGAAGTGACTGACTGCCTAAGCAAGTCCACGGAGCGTAGTCCTTCGTGAGAAACTAATAGTTACCTACGTAGTCAAGAAATTCCATCCCTGTCCCTCTCTACTCCATTTTGTGTTTAGAAAGGTCGCCGATTGTTCCTGTCATTAACCAGTTGTCCAGTCCATTCCCTCGCTTGCTATTTCTTCAAGATCTATTTTGATATATATTTTTTTAATTTTATAACTGTCCAACAAGATGCGATTGTATTCAGTTTATTATATTTCTGAAGGCAGATCTACGTGTTTCGGGTGTTGACATTCATCATCAGGAGCTCCTATTGCTTTTAATCACCCACCATTATTTTATATATATCTTATCCGTCAATGCTAGTAACATTCAATATAACCAGTCTAGAATTTTAAATTATATATATTAGTATCAGCGTATTTTATTCATTGCAGTTAATACCAGAAGCTGTAATTACAGCTGTACGAGTTCCTGATGATGGGTGTCAACACCCGAAACATGTAGAGCTGCCTACAGAAATGTAATAAACTGAATAAGTCGCATCTTGTTGCACAATTATTAAATTTGATTCACGATGCGCGGACCCATGAATATGAAATTCTTTGATATTGTTCTTCCATCCACTCCTAGGTCGTCCATGTGGTCCTTTATTTCAGGTTTCCCCGCCTTAACTCTGTATGCATTTCTCTCCCACGTAGTGCCACATACCCGGCCCTTATTGTAAGAAAAATGTGGAAGCTTTATTGATCGCTAGTAAGAAGTTTGGGCTAGAAGTGAATTTAGAGAACGCTAAGTGTATCTTCATGTTTCGTGAGTATAATAGAGGGCAAAATTACAACATGAAGATAGGTAATAAATCCACGGAAAATGTTGTGAAGTTCAAAGTATGTGGTAACGACGGTTACAAATCAAAATTCTTTACTTGTAGAGTGTAAGAGCAGATGACCTTCATGAACCGTGTGTTACCTTTTGTTCTAGAATTTTTAGACACGTTTGGTATCAAGAAATATAAAGATTAAATGTGCAGTGAAGTTACTACAGGAGTAAAGTAGAATTTGGTAGGAGTGTTAATTTCGCTCTGGGTGACTTGCCGTTCTTTGCCCATGATCACTGGCGTGGATTCCAGGTTGGGAGGGAGTACTGAATAGGTCGACTGAGATTAACGCAGTGGGCCACAATCGACATGCGTAACCCAATGAAGACTGACAATGCTTGAAATTATGCATGAAAATGCAGTTTCAGCTACACTGAGAACAAACTCTGTGTCCATTTCGAAGACCGGTCAGTTAATGCTGTTTAAGGAAATGATCGCTGTCCCCCCCCCCCTCCCCACCCCCCAACCGTCGTACTAAACACGTATGCACACTTCGTAGGCAAAATGCGAAGTTTTTCATTGTTTCGGCAGGTGTTACATGTATTTGCCCGCTGAAAATAAAGTTGTCAGGACGTCAGTCAAATATTCTGTTGTGTGAAGGCCGCTTGGTGAAGTCTGTAGTATCATTTGGTTGTCGGTTTCTTCCTTGTCGAACAGTACGGACGTCACATGACGGCCTTGAATATATCCAAAATTTTCAGATGTGGCTCAGAGCGCGGACAGGTAACATGCAGGCGCCTTGTCCCTGGCCGTGCGTGTGTTGAACCGAGGGTCTGCCCAATCAAGTCTCCCTACAAGGCGATCCTACCGGATGCTGGCGCTACAGGCGAGAGAGAGGGGAAGAGAGACAGATTATCCCACATTACGTCATCGCCCTACTGCTCCTCCAGAATACGTTGAATTCTGCGTGTCGGTTAATCCGTCATTACCGGTTGTTTGCTTTCATCGGTTAGGTTGTTCAATAAAACCATACATTTTTGTACGTTCTTACCACAGAGTGTAGAATTAACTCAAAATGGGGTTGTCATGTCTGCCATTTTGCGTGTTTTGTATCTGAAATTTCATATCTGATTTCTGTGAAGTTTCGTATTGGTGGGGGGGGGGGGAGGTTCTAATGTTTGTTGAACGAATGTAATTTTGGTTTATGTAATGCAACGTTAATCATTTTACATAACGCTGATAGTTGTGCAACACTTGTGGAAGCTATTTTCGGTATGGGGTATATTTTTAATGAACCAGGCTTAACGAGGAAAACGACTCTGACTCGCGCGTGTATTGCGTTGAGGGTTTAAACCTTACATTTTTGTCTGCTATAAAAAAAAATATTAGGAAAACTGCGGTTCACCAAGTCAAAACTAATCCGTTCGCAAAGTACACGCTCACTGTATTGGAGTAGGCTGATATTCTTTCACATTTGTTTCATGCTTGTTCCGATAAGTGCTGGTAAGTCTGAAACATGTTTTGTAGGCCTACTGTTGTTGAAAATACGTCGTCATGTATGTACACGCGGCATGTTTGTTGTTTTCGAGGTAATAAATAGATGGCATCATTGTTGACTGATTACGCAGTACGTAGTTGTTGAGCTAAAAAAAAAGAACGTGTTATTCGCATCGCTTCATGAAGTGCAGATTTATACTGCTGCAAGTTAGTAGTCTGCGTTCTTTAATAACGTTCACGTAAAGACTATTAATTAGCGCTTTTTAAAGTCTTTGTGGACGTTTCAGTTAGAAGATGAAGGGCGAAGGGCGAGTTTGAAGTGTAAGTACATTTTGTGCAGTTTCTGTAGAGACTGTGATACAGGTAAAGGTAAAGCTCACCTTACAGCAGGCCATGAGGGCGCTAGATGGGGGCGGGTGGTTAACACCATGACCCGGCTACTTTACCGTCCGCGAAAGAGAGCCGGTTCACATTGTACATGAGGTTGGGTGAGCCTCGGGGCCTGTGGGGACGGTTATGGAAAATGTCACCCCCATCGGGATTCTTACTCCGAACGTCCAGCCCGTAGCGAGTTGCTATACCGACTGGGCTAGACCGGCCGCCTGTGTAATACGACTACATCATATTGAGAATAATTTCTTGGCTATTCAGAAATATTGATTTTTAGGCGTTGTGTAGGAAGTATAGAAAGAGCGTCTTATGCTGAGACTAGACCCGTTCGTCTGTCCGTCTGTGACCTAGTATCATCGAATAACGCGTTTGTCGGATTATCATGAACTCCGATCTGAGTTCTTTTAGGGAAGGTTGTCGAGCAAGGGTTAGTTGCGTGAAAATTACTCAAGTGAGAGTCATACTTTACTTGGGGGACGTAAATGAAACTTACCTTTACTTTCCGTATTTCTTAACCTCTTTGAGCCATATTCGGTGTAAGAGATCTTGACGTCACGTGTAAGAAGTTCCGGCTTGTGTCCCAAAACATTAAAATAATTAACTGTCAGAACAGTCAAGATTGATAAATTGTATTAAAACTGCAAGACGAAATGTGATCTAATTGAGAGAAATATATATGAAAATTTGAACAGTAGCTGACGACTTTCTTGAAACAGTTAGTGAGAATACTGATTGAGAAGACAATTGCGCTCCTCTGGGCTATTACCCCTGAATATGGGACCAATAAGTTACCCGAAACGTCGGTAAGAAATTACCACTACTCGCTGCGTAATAAACCAGAAGAGCGCAGTTCTCAGCTACTTCGCGGCGGAAGCCTGAAATTACGAATACTGAATGAGCTTTGGTCACTTGTGAGAGTATTGTCACTTTTATTGTTTGATAGATCGTGTGGTCCAAAGGTTAATGGTATGTGACCGTGAGCGTTGATCGTTGTTGACACCTCTAACGGGTGTGACGTATCTTGCAAATTTTGTTTTTTCCTTCGTTGGGTACCACTTCCGGCAATGCGAAGAAGGACGGTGGTTTGACTGTTTTGTAGTTTGTTGACCATGCATCCTTGTATGATCCATGTAAATAACCAACTTGACGCACAATTTTTTTTTTTGGTATGCTTATTTCTATTCTCTACATGTTTCGGGCGTGGGCCGGGTAGCTCAGTCGGTATAGCGACTGACTACGTGCTGGACGGTCCGGGATTGAATCCCGAGATTTTCATCCCGTCCAGACCGGCCCTGGGGCCCACCTAGCCTCTTGTACAATGGGTACCGGGTCTTTCCCGGGGGTAAAGTGCGGCCGGGGCGTGCTGCTGACCACTCACCCCCTTCTAGTGCCGCGATCATGGAAGAGTAGAGCTATACCTCTACCCAATATCTAGGCCACACCTGGCCTGTAACGGGATCACTTTACTTTTACATGTTTCGGGCACCCATGTGCCCATCATCAGGACAATTATTGTATCAATGCGACACCTGGTTTATGTCACTCTGTGTAGTTGACCGCTGGTATGCATACCAGACGGTCATCTACACAGAGTGGCATAAACCAGGTGTCGCACTGATACAATAATTCTCCTGATGATGGACACATGGCTGCCCGAAACATGCAGATAATACAAATAAACATACAAGAAAAAATTGTGCGTCAAGTTGGTTATGTACAAGGATGGTTTGAGGATGTGTAGATAGCAACGTTGAGGGAACTTATGACCTATTTGAAATTTGAATTCTCGTGGGTAAATGAGGTTAAAGTAACCCCATGACGAGTACCTTGATGACGAATGCGATGAGTGGTCTCTAGATGTTACACCACGAAGCTAGTGACGTTTCTGACAACGGTCTTTTTCACTTCCAGCACTATGAATCTTTGTTAATCGTAGAACTGTGTAGATATATCAATGGGTGCGCGGAGGAACTGTGTCATATGGGATTACGTTCTTGAACAACCGGTGATCTTTCTGGAAATCCCACGAAGTCTTGAAATTCCAACCAGAAGAAAGCTCGCATTCGACCGTTGCGTGTTGTGATTGGTACTCCGGTGTCTCATTGAGATATTGTGCGTTTCGAATCTCGTCTGGGAACTATGTACAATGATTTGCCTCAGTTGTTTCAATAAATGCTGGGTTAGTACCGTTTTGTATGTTACGATCTTTGACTTATGATTCGTAATTGTCAATTTATATTTTATTCGGCACTGTGTGGCATAATGAATAGATATAGCGTCGTAAAATAATCATATAACCACTATTACAGGGGCCGGGATAGCGCAGTCGGTATAGCGACTCGCTACGGGCTGGACGGTCCGGGGATCGAATCCCGGTTGGGCGAGATTTTCCGCACCCGTCCAGACCTGCCCTGGGGCCCACCCAGCCTGCTATACAATGGGTACCGGGTCTTTCCCGGGGGTAAAGCGACTGGGCCGTGGCGTTGACCACCCACCCCAATCTGGCGCCGAGGTTGAAGGAAGAGTAGAGCTATACATCTGCTCTCCTTCTGGGCCTTCGTGGCCTGTTCTATGCTGAACTTAACCACTGTTATTCCTAGAATTATACCTCGAGGTTGAGTAGGCTCGTCAACTTACTGAGACGTAACAGTGTTGATCTTCTGTGTCTAGTATTCTGCGTGTCGTCGCAAGCCTTGCAGCAAAGTCTGGGGTTAACTACTGTGCTACAGGTAATACCAGCCGGCAGTAGGTTTCTGTCAGTACTTGCCGAGTCTGTCGTCAGGAGTTTCTCTTCATACGTATTGAAGAAATAGGGACAAGATTTGCACCAAAACGTGATCTTCCCTGCCAGCTGTACAAGTTGTAATGTTGCAGGGCTCCTTAAAGGTGCTGAACATCTTCCCATAGATAGATCGATAGATCGGCGATGAGAAGCAAACCGTACTCATGAACTTCCCCCCCCCCCCCCCCCCCCAAACCCCCCCCTCCCTTTTAAAAGCACTTTTTTTTTTTTTATTTCACAGTTTTTTTTTTTCATATTATTTTTGGAACACCATTTTTTTCCAATTTTTTTTTATTTTAACATTTTTATG
>Ga0131853_10021406_pt1 | contig 11734 bp, 11 predicted proteins | sample TergutLab28metaG_FD_92764 | JGI IMG/M metagenome (GOLD analysis project Ga0131853, IMG submission 92764) | Labiotermes labralis P1 segment gut microbial communities from Petit-Saut dam, French Guiana - Lab288 P1 (version 2) (version 2) | ecosystem: Host-associated > Arthropoda: Insects >...
ACGTTGATGTAAAAATCACGCCCGTCAATCAGCTGCTCCAAGTCAGCGAAGTCGGATTCGCTCAGCGAACTCCCGGTGAAATACACCGCCGGAGTCCCCTTGCGGGTTTCGTTGTAATAACGCGACGTGACGGCTTCAATCACCGCGCGTGCACCCAAATAGCTGCCGCCAATGCCGACCACCAGCAACACTTGCGCGTTTTTGCGGATGTGTTCCGCCGTGGCAACAACGCGGGTGTATTCCTCACTTTGGGTGTATTGCGACGGAAAGCGCAGCCAGCCACGCATACCGGCGCCCTGGCCGGTGCCCTGCTCCAGTGCGTTGTGCGCCTGTTGCGCAAGTGCGTTTAGCTTTGCGGCTTCGTCCCCGCTTGGGGCGGTGCCGCCGGTGTAGTTTAGTGATAAGTTCAATGCTGCCAAGAATATCTTCCCCCTGTGTTTTTATCATCCGAACATATATTATAAACGATTTCACGAGGGAATGCAAGGGCTTTTGTTTGAAAAGTTTCAAACTATTCATAAAAAATATGCAGGATGACATTGCCATCATCCCGCAATATTTTCTATTTCATAAAGAATTAGCCATGTTTGCCGTTTTCATAGGGCACATTGGCATCCACCGGAGTACCGGCGGGGGCGTTGGCCGGCGCGGCAGCAGTCGTCGTCACCATAGGCGGGGCATGCACCGCGATGGTGGTTGCTTCCGGCATGGTTGCGTTGGCCGGTGCGGCTGTGGTTTCCTGCGGAGCAGCGGGTGCCTGAGCAGGTTGAGGGAAGTCAAAACCATGAATGAAGCCGCCAAGCTCCAGCGAGCAAATGTCGCCGCCAATCACCACGCCACGGTCGATGAGCAAATTGGCTTGCACAACGCCGGCCCGGCCTTCGTAACCGGGGTAGTTGAGAATTTCGTAGGTCCAGCGTTTTACGCGCCTGCCCGCGAAATTGCTCAGGTCAAAGTTTTGCGCAAGCTGAATTTCGTTATATTTTTCATAGGTTTCGTCGAATTGCGCGGGAATGATCACCTCGGCAACTTCAATGGGATCATCACTAATTTCCCAACCGAATTGCGCTAAGAAGGCCTGGCGTTCCTGGGCAGTAGATGCCGCGAGCCGGATCGTGTTGTCGGCCGCCGCAGGGCGATCTCCCCGGGTGAAGAGCAGCAGCGCAACAATGGCTACTATGCCAAGGCCAACCAGCGCAGCAAACTTAAGTTTAGAAGATTTGATGGAGTATACGAACATAATTTAGCACCCTTTCCGCGTTATCTGTGGCTATTGATATGCGGAGGTGCCGGGCTTTAGAATTTGATTATTCATTCACAACGGAACTCTTGCACAATTTCATGCAGGCAACGAAGTGCAAATCAAGGAAGCGCGCGGAAAAATATGCCGATATTTCGAGCACGGTAATAATGCGTTGCGCTGTGAAAGAACGCCGCGAAAATTTTCAGACAAGGTCTAATAAACACGCGCCCGCAAGTTTTGGCACACAATGCCCGCTGGAGAGACGTCCACAAATCCATAGCTTTTGTCTTGCCACAGGCTACCGGGGTTGAAGAAGTAAATTCCGTCGATGTAGTCCACGCGAGGCACATGCGTGTGGCCATAAAGCACCAGATCAAAAGCGTGTTGCTTCGCGTGGCGCAAAAGCTCGTCCAGCGAGTGCTTTACATAATAGCGGTGCCCATGCGTACACATGATGTTCTTGCCGCCAAACAAAAACCCTTGCGTTGCAGGAATTTGAGCGCCTGCATCGCAATTACCGCGAACAAGATAGTGCGTTTTGCCGCTGCTGCTAAAAATCCCAGTGTCGCTTAAACCATCACCCAAGAACACCAAAGCTTCAGCCTTAGGTTGTTGATCGTAAGCCAGGGCAAGCAAATCTGCTCGGCCATGGGAATCAGAACAAACCAAAATGCGGGGCATGCATACTTCCTCCTTTGCGGCGTATACATTACTATAACATATTACAGCCACAACTGCAAGGAGGAATATCTATGGCAATCAACAAAGCGCAGCTGCTGCAGATGGCGCAGCAACTTAAAAAGCAGCAGGGACCTCAAAACGAGGCGCAGGCCCTGGAGCAGCTGGCCGAAAGCGGCATCAGCGCCGAACAACAGGCTCAGCTGCACGAAGTGATGCGGGACAAGGCGAAGCTCAAAGAAGTAATGAGCTCGCCCAAAGCACAAGCATTGATGCGCAAGTTCAAGATGCAGCCGGAGCAAGCGGAGTAGGTTTTTGTAAAGGGGACAGCGACCCTATGGAGTTTGATTTTGACCAGGTGAGCGACATGCTGGGCAACATGAGCGAAGAAGAATTGGAGAACTTGCAGGCGGCAGCGCAGTCGCTGTTTTCGTCATTCGGTTCTGACGAGCAGGAACCAAGCGACCACCGGCAGGACAGTGGCAGCAATTTCGGCGGCGGGAGCGACGGCGGTTTTGGCTCCATGTTCACGCCGGAAATGCTGGCAAAGCTCTCGCAGCTGATGCAGCGCATGAACTGCCGCGACCCGCGCACAGACTTGATTATGGCGCTCAAGCCGCATTTGAGCCACCGCCGCCAACACCGGGCTGAACAGGCAGTGCAAATGATGAAAATGCTTGAATTATTGCCCACCCTGCAAGAAGCCATGAAATAAAAAGGAGGAATAAAATGCAACAACCGCGCAACCGACAGGAATTTATGCGCATGCAGCAACAGGCCGTGGCCGCAGCCAAAGACATGCAAAAACGCAACCGTTTCAGGGAGCAGGAGACATGGGGCAAAGAACAGCGGCAACCCCCTGGCAAAAGCGGGCGAGAAAGTGAAAACTTGCATCACAATGTCCCTCAATTCAGAAACCAGGGCACACGGCAGCGCGGCGACGGATTTCACCACAACGTGCCCAAAGGGCCCATATTTCAAGAATACAGGCCGCAGTTCAAGAACCCGGGGCAGGCAGGCAGACAACAACCCCCGAACCGAAGCCAACGCCCAAGCTTCCACAATCAAGGCCGAAGACGGCAAAACCAGGCACCCCCGCCCCACCGCAAGCAACAAGCGTTTCATGCGCCTCCCCCATCACCACCGCCGCCGCCTGCGCCGGGCCTGGCAGATCTTTTTGCGATGTTTGGCAACATGGGGGGCAAAGCAGGAAAAAGCGCCGATTGCAGCCACAGCCGAGAGCCCAGCAACGAAGGCGGCATGGATTCCATCCTGGTGATTTTGCTGATGTTTTTGCTGCAAAAAGAAGGCGCCGACCAAGGATTGATGATGGCGCTAATGTATATCATGATGTAAGACGGCCACGCTTTGTTGGCCGTCTTGTTGTATTAATAATTCATTTTTTGATGTAGTTGACCATCGCTTCGGCAAGCGTTTCAATGCCGTCCAAGTCGCAAATTGTGTCGCGGCGGGTATGAATGCGGGGGATGTAAAGCGGCCCCAACAGCGAACGCTTTTGCAGCAGCAACGAGATGCCCCTGGGAAACGGCTCGTGATCACTCGTACCGCCGCTGAACAAGCCGCCGCGCACTTTTTTTGTGCAATAGCCCTCGTGTTCCAAGTGCGTGCTTATGTTGTGCCAAAGCTCGTGTTTTTTCTTGGTCATCACAGCCATCGCGTCGCCGTTGCCGATGCAATCAAAGTTAATTACAGTGCAGTTTTTGGTTTCGGACCGGGCTTTCACAAACGCGCGGCTGCCCAAAAGCCCTGGCAAAACTTCCTCGTGGTCAAACAAAACAAAGGCGCATTTTTGACGCAGTTCAGGGTCTTGTGCAACGCGCTGCGCCATGGCAAACACGCCAACCACGCCACTGGTGTTGTCTGTGTGGTTGTGTTTGTTCTTAATAAAAAATATGGCCGTAAACGCCACGCCCAGCACCAAAGTAAGCAACGCAGAAAGCAAGTTGCCCCATGCTGTGTTTGGCAGCAATAAGGGAAGCAAAAACTCGAGCGCAAAAAATGGAAGTATACCAACCACTCCGCCTATCGCTGCGCCAAATACGGGGCCCGCGAACAATAAAATGCCGTTGGCGCCGGGGGTATCGTAATGCGCAGTAAATAAAATTTCAGCGTTTTTGGGGCCAATATATAAGTTTTTGCTCTGAAAGCCCAGCATGTTTTGGTCGCTGCGCAGTTCAATTTCATCGTAACCCAATTGCTCAAACGCCGCTGTGCAGGTGTTCAAAAACGGCACTTTCTCTTTGCGATACATGCGCGTGGGGTGTTGCGAGAACAACTTAGATGCGAATTCGTTTGTGTTCATGCGCAAAATCCTTTGTTACTTTTCTCGCCTCTTGCTTTTTGCCGCCGGATGCCAGCATGAGCGCAAACTCACTGATTTCTGCCACATGCTTGATTCCATGAAATTGCACATGCTCTTTCACAATTTGGTCAACTTTCTCAAGGTCAGGCAAATTTGCTTCTGGGACAAGCACTTCAGGCACGCCCGCGCGGTAAGCCGCCATGGCTTTTTCGCGCAGCCCCCCAATGGGCAACACCCGGCCGGTGAGCGTGATTTCACCTGTCATCGCTAACGCTGGGTTCACTTTAATTTTGCTAAGGGCAGATAAAAGACATGTAAAAATCGTTACGCCCGCGCTTGGGCCGTCTTTGGGCGTAGCGCCTTCCGGCACATGGATGTGTATGTCGCACTTGCAGTGGAAGTCATCTGGCAACGCAAGCGTCTGCGCATGAAAGCGCAAGTAACTCAACGCCGCCTGTGCGGACTCTTTCATTACATCACCCAGACTGCCCGTAAGTTTGAGTTTGCCCGTGCCGGGCAACACCAGCGCCTCAATGGGCATAATATCGCCACCCACAGTTGTCCAGGCCAGACCATTAACAACTCCAACTGCAGCTTCCCTGTTGTGAATGTCGTCTTTGTATTTGCGCACGCCAAGCCAGCTTTCCAGATTACCCGGCTTTAAGCTGAGTTTGAACGCTTCGTCCTCGGCAACCTGCTGCGCGGTTTTGCGGCAAAGTTTCGCCAGCTTGCGCTCCAGCTGCCGCACACCGGCTTCACGCGTGTAACCCTGTATGACCTCATGCAAAGCCGCATCGTTCAGTTTTAATTGTGTACGGGTCAGCCCATGCTGCTTTAATTGCTTTTTCAGCAGGTGATTTTTCGCAATGTGAAACTTTTCCTGCGCAGTGTAAGACGGCATTTCGATGACTTCCATGCGGTCGAGCAACGGCTTTGGAATCGCGCCCATGTTGTTTGCTGTTGTGATGAACAATACCTGGCTCAGGTCAAAAGGCAGTTCGATGAAGTGGTCGCGGAAGGTCGCGTTTTGTTCGGCGTCCATCACTTCCAGCAGCGCCGAGGCCGGGTCGCCCCGCATGTCGGAGCACAGCTTATCAATCTCGTCCAGCAGCAGCACAGGGTTCTTCGTACCCGCCTGTGAAACGGCATTGATGACCCGCCCGGGCATAGCGCCTACATATGTTTTGCGGTGGCCACGAATCTCGGCTTCATCGCGGATACCGCCCAACGATATGCGCACGAATTTGCGGTTCATCGCCTCAGCAACCGACCGCGCAATGGAAGTCTTACCCACACCCGGCGGGCCAACCAGGCACAAAATCTGCCCCGAAATGTCGGGCGCGAGCTTGCGCACGGCCAGCAGTTGAAGAATGCGCTCTTTCACTTCCTCCAGGCCGTAATGGTCGCGGTCAAGCTTTTGCTTTGCTGCAGCTAAGCTCAATCTGTCTTTGCTCAGCTTGTGCCAGGGCAGGCCAATGGCCGTTTCAAGATAGACGTTGAGCAGCGCGCTTTCGGGCGAGTGCGTGGGCATACGCTCAAAGCGTGCACAATCTTTGAGCAGTTTTTCGGTTATATCTTCAGGCAGCTTAAGCGAAATAATTTGCGCGCGAAACTCTTCGGCTTCTTCCTGTGTGTGCTCGCCGTCACCAAGCTCCGCTGAAATGGCACGGCGTTGTTCGCGCAGATAGTTCTCGCGCTGGTGCTGATCCATTTGCTGAATCACCTGCGCCGAGATTTTCTCTTCCAGCTGCTGCAGCTCATGCTCTTTGTTCAACGTGACGCAAAGCAGCTTTAAGCGAGCGATTCTGTTGAGCTCCTCAAGCACCGCCTGCTTGTCCTCCATTTGCAGGGGGAGCGAATCGGCAATATAATCCGCCAGGCGCCCTGAAGACCGCGCAGCAAGCACTGTCATGGGAATATCCGGCGGCAACTGAATATGGCGCGCGCAGCGGTCGAACATCACCTTGGCCTGGCGCAACAACGCTTTTTCAACCGTGTGCTCTTGTTCGGATACAAGCTGTTCATAGCAAGGCGTAACCAAAGCGGTGCAATAAGGCTTTTGTTGGGTAATCTCCTGCAAGCTTGCGCGGCAAACGCCTTCCACATAAACGCGGGCCCCCACGCCTTCCATGCCTTTTAGCACCTGGCGCACCGTTGCAATCACGCCCATTTGCTGCAATTGGTGCAACTGGGGCTCTTCAGCCATAAACTCTTTTTGTGCCACCAAAAACACTTCCTGGTCGGCCCGCATGGCGGCTTTCAGGGCAGCGATGGAACTTTGCCGCGTAATTTCAAAATGCACGCGGCTTTCGGGGAAAATCACCAAACCGCGCATGGGCACCACGGGCAACTCGCGCGCGGGGGCGAAATCATTGATAGACATGTGTTCTCCTTTGACAACCCAGTGGGGTTCGCTGGCCTTAGCGACCAGCATTAAAATACCTCAATAACATTCAAATGATTCCAGCGTAGCGAATCCACGGCATTCCGTAATCACCAGCTTCATGCGGCGCATGCGTTGTTCTTTGAATGTGCAAATGCGCTTATAGCCAATCACCGTGCCTTCGGCCATCTTCTTCCACTTGCTTGCCCCTTCGGCCCCTGTGTTTTCATCCATATACAGCTCGAAGGCTTCAATTTGCTGCCCGGTGGCGATGTGTTCTTTCAGCACAACTTTGTCGATGTCGTAGTCATCTCCCAAGTCCAACACTAGCTCGGCAGATTTGTCAAATTCACCGCTGTGCCAAAAGCGCTCACCGCCGGGTTCCAGCACGTTTTGCCCGCAATGGTTGTCATCCAGACGGCAAGAGTCTATTATGATGGAATCTTCCGCCAGGTTTTCCTTGAAATCGATTTTCAGCTGTGCGCCAAGCGAAATGAGCGTGTCAATATCTTTTTCGTGAATCAACCCTTCCGGCGTGGGCGGGATGTTCAGCAACAGCGAGGCATTGGCGCCCACGCTGTTATAATAGATATCTCGCAGTTTAGCCAAGGGCTTTACATTGTAGTCGTCATTTTTGTGATAGAACCAGCCCTTTCGGATGCTCACATCTACTTCGGCAGGGTACCAGATGAGTGGCCAATGTTTGTTTTTAATAATCGCTTTGCGTGAGCCAATGTCCCACGCCGCCCATGCATCGTCGCTATTCATATTTGCTTTCATTTTCATGGGCGCTTTGCCATCTTCCTGCTGTGAAGCCGCAGCAATCACCTCAGCTTTGCTCAGGTATGCCGGCACCACGCTCCATTCGCTTGGGCGGCAAACGCCAGCTTCGTTGCCCACCCAGCGCACATCCGGCCCCACAATGCTAATGACGGCATTGGGCTGCAATTCACGAATCAAGTTATAATAGCGCATCCAGTCATATTCCTGCTTTTTGCCGTTTTTCCCCTCGCCGCAAGCACCATCAAACCACAGGCAAAACAGCTCGCCATAGTTCGTTAGCAACTCGCGCAGCTGGTTGATATAAAAATCATCATATTCCTTGCCCTGGCCGTAGCTCGGCGCATTTTGATCCCACGGGGAAAGGTAAATACCGAATTTAATGCCCACTTCTTTGCAAGCCTCAGCGCATTCGCGCACAACATCGCCTGCTCCGTTCTTCCATGGGCTTGAGGCCACCGAGTGCCTGGTCGTCGCTGTTGGCCAAAGGCAAAAGCCATCATGGTGCTTCGCGGTTAGAATCAGCGCGCGCATGCCAGCGGCTTTCACCACTTTTGCCCATTGGCGGCAATCGAGCTTCTCAGGGTTAAACAAAGCCGGGTCTTCGGTGCCGTCACCCCATTCACGGTCTGTGAATGTGTTGATGCCAAAGTGAATAAAGGCGTAAAACTCTAATTCCTGCCAGGCCAATTGGCGCGGGCTTGGAACAACCTGGGCTGCTTCGATCACTTTAGGGTGCATTTTTTGCATGGAAATTCTCCTCAGTTCATTAAGAGTAGTTGGTTAGATTTTCGAGGGTTCCGAGGAAAGGAGAGCAGTAAACTGGCCAGAAGTACAAATCTCGCTGCTTGCTAGTTTGATCAATGAACGTAAATCCTGCAACAGGAAATTGGTATGGTCCAACCCAGTTTTGCAAAAGAAATGCTTCGCCGGGCAACAGCTCATCAATAGTAAAATGTGTGTTGGCCACGTAAGGTGCTTGACCACTTATAAAGCCTGGATATATGCCGACAAACGAGAAGTCGTGCAATAGCTCGTCCGTCCAAAACACAAGGTTGTGATGAACACCTGTCTCGAACATTGGAAAAGCAAGCGTATGCGTGCTGTTGAATTGCGCCATGAATTCGTCAGTCGGATCTTCCGCGATGTGCAACGGCGCGGCGGAAACACGGTGCGCGGCCAAACGCTCGGCGTCCCAGCACACATCACCTTCACACCAGCAACTTTGCATTTCAGTAGCAAGCGTGATTTCAACATCAAACTGCGTAACTGCGATGGCATGCGCATAAACGAACCAGGTAGTTTCTTCAACAGACGTGGCAACTTCACTGGAACAACCTGCCAACGCGAGCATCATTATTGCCAATGCAAGAAGAAATTTTTTCACGGGAATTTCTCCTTACTTTAAAACATTATCATATTTTAGCATAATTTCGCTGACAAGTCAATGTAAAAATGTTCGTTCCCTGCACTTGCCACTTATATTTCCGCCGTTTCTGCGCAACGTATCAGTGCGGCCAAGGTAGCCTGTTGGCAACCAAAGCCGCAAGGAAGGGTAAGGGTGAATGTTCTTATATGAAAAAACCTGTGAGGCGCGCAGTGGTTTTTTTAACCATTTGCAGCATGGTCTATTTGTCGTTCATCGGCTATGGCAAGCATATTTTCCCGCAAGAATACACCGCAATCTATCCACAGGCGGCAACAACAAACGCGCCGTTTACGGCGGAAGTCTCGGCTGAGCACCGTGGCGCTGTTGAACAAACAAGCGCACAGACACAGCAAACAAATCAAGTTGATTTCAGGTTGCTGGGGATTTTTCCGGTGCGGTCGGCAAAGTTTACTGTTGTTAAACGCAACTATGTGATAGCTGGCGGCGACATCTTCGGGATAAAGCTTTACACCAGAGGTGTGCTTTTGGCCAGAACTGACGTAGTAGCCACAGAAAATGGCAGTGAAAACCCGGCGCAACAAGCAGGTTTGCGCGCAGGAGACATTATTACCCACGTAAATGGTGCCGAAATTAACCGCAAGCGTGAACTTTCGCGCGCCATTGAAAACAGCGGGGGAACTCCCCTTGCATTGACCGTGGAACGCGACGGCCAGACGCTGGAGCTCATTTGTACGCCCATCAGATGTATAACAGACCACCGTTATACTGCCGGGCTTTGGGTGCGCGACAGCTCGGCGGGCATTGGCACTGTTACGTTTTACGACAAAAAGAGCAATACCATCGCGGGCCTGGGCCATGCGATTACCGATGTGGACTCGGGCGAAATCATCCCCATTGCGGGCGGCGAGCTTGTGCGCGCAAGGGTGATGGGCATTTATAAAGGCGTAGATGGCACCCCCGGCGAGCTTTGCGGCGTGTTTGAACCCGAAAGCTTTGCCAATTTGGAGGAAAACGGCATAACAGGCGTGTTTGGCCAGTTGGCACAGACGCCCGAAGGGGATTTGATCCCTGTGGCGTTGCGCAACGAAGTGAGAACAGGCCCGGCCAAGATTTTCATGACAGCCAGCGGCAACCAGCGCCAAAGTTTCGAAATTGAAATTACGCGCGTTTCTTTAAATGCCAACAACAACCAGAAGAACATGACCATTCGCGTCACCGACCCGGAATTGATCGAACTGACGGGCGGCATCGTGCAAGGCATGAGCGGCAGCCCCATTATTCAAAATGGGATGTTGGTTGGCGCCGTTACGCATGTATTTGTAAATTCGCCTTTGGAAGGTTACGCAATATTCGCCGAAGCGATGCTCGACACAGCACGTGAAATTGCTGAATATCGCGAATAATTTGAACAGGAATTCGGTCTTCTTCATTAAAAAGGGATTTTTTGGGAAAAACCTATTGACAAATGTTGGAAATTGTGGTATGCTAAAGCGGTAAAACACATTAAAGCAACAAGGAGAAGATCAAATGACCACAGACACACGCCGCGTATTGCTCACAGACGATGGAAACGAACTGGGGACAGGCTGCGCGCAGTCTTTGCGTAGCAAAGGCTTTGAAACACAAACTGTTCCCAAAGATGGAAGAGAAGTGCTCAAACAAGTCCAAGCTTTAAAGCCGGACGTGCTGATTATGGACACGTTTTTGACTAGCGTTGATGCCTTGGGCGTGCTAAAGGAAATGAAATCCATCCCGCAAACACAAAAGCCGCTTGTGTTTTTAATGTCGTGCGTAGATAATGCACGTTTTGAGCAGGAAGCGCTAACCCTTGGCGCAGATTATTATTTCCTTAAGCCCTTTGACACGCAAATTTTGGCCGAACGCGTGAGCCAAATGAGCAGCTGGCGCAACATTGGTATAAAAACGCTGCAAAGCGCTACCAGCCCCAGCCTGCGCAGCAAGCCTGACTTAGAAGTAATGATTTCGGAGATCATGCACCAGGTAGGCGTGCCGGCCCACATCAAAGGTTATCAATATTTGCGCGAAGCAATCATTCTTTCAATTGAAGACACAGAGATGATTAGTTCCGTCACTAAAGTGTTGTATCCCACCGTTGCGAAGACCTTCAAAACCACGCCCTCACGCGTTGAACGCGCCATCCGCCACGCGATTGAAGTAGCCTGGGACCGCGGCGATGTAGATGTGCTCAGCAGCTATTTTGGCTATACGATTCAAAATCAGCGCGGCAAACCCACCAACAGCGAATTCATCGCGATGATTAGCGACAAGCTTCGGCTAAAGCTGCGAGCCGTGAGCGCTTAATAAAATTCGCTCCCATTGATCTTTCAATGGGAGCTTACTTTTTTCATTAGTATGACCTGCCTAACCATGGTGTTTAAGCAAACAACCCGAAATCCCTTATACATCAAGGAATTTCGGGATGTGTTCGTGGTGGAGAGTAGCGGGATCGAACCGCTGACCTCTTGAATGCCATTCAAGCGCTCTCCCAGCTGAGCTAACCCCCCACGTCAAGTGGTAGTGTTCAATTTTTTTGCTGTCATTCAATTTGTTCTCAAGCCAAAATTGACTTCTACAACATCAAATATTATAGCACATCCCTAAGCACGTGTCAAGCCTTTTTTCAGAAAGCGCCTCACGTTAATTTTCTCCAAAGCAAATCCCCCTCATTCGTTTGAAGGAGGGGGAATAATGATATGTAGCATTCGCACATTAAAAACCGAACAAAGTTGACATTGAAGCACGTGGTGCAGGGAAGAAATCTACACGTATCGCTGAACCATTCAATTCTGTGTGACATTAGCGTAATGCTCTAAAGAATTGAAATAGGTCAAGCCATCGGGCTATTAGTACGGGCAAGCTGAGTACATTACTGCACTTACACATCCCGCCTATCACCTCATAGTCTATGAGGGCCCT
>Ga0131853_10021407_pt1 | contig 11734 bp, 10 predicted proteins | sample TergutLab28metaG_FD_92764 | JGI IMG/M metagenome (GOLD analysis project Ga0131853, IMG submission 92764) | Labiotermes labralis P1 segment gut microbial communities from Petit-Saut dam, French Guiana - Lab288 P1 (version 2) (version 2) | ecosystem: Host-associated > Arthropoda: Insects >...
AACTGTACAAGATTCACAGTATGTACATCACAATAAACTGTACAAGATGCACGCTATGTACATCACAATAAACTGTACAAGATGCACGGTATGTACATCACAATAAACTGTACAAGATGCACGGTACGTACATCACAATAAACTGTACAAGATTCACAGTATGTACATCACAATAAACTGTACAAGATGCACGTTATGTACATCACAATAAACTGTACAAGATGCACGGTATGTACATCACAATAAACTGTACAAGATGCACGGTACGTACATCACAATAAACTGTACAACATGCACGGTATGTACATCACAATAAACTGTACAAGATGCACGGTACATACATCACAATAAACTGTACAAGATGCACGGTATGTAAATCACAATAAACTGTACAAGATTCACAGTATGTACATCACAATAAACTGTACAAGATGCACGCTATGTACATCAAAATAAACTGTACAAGATGCACGGTACATACATCACAATAAACTGTACAACATGCACGGTATGTACATCACAATAAACTGTAAAAGATGCACGGTACATACATCACAATAAACTGTACAAGATGCACGGTATGTACATCACAATAAACTGAACAAGATGCACGGTATGTATATCACAATAAACTGTACAAGATGAACGGTATGTACATCACAATAAACTGTACAAATCCACGGTATGTACATCAAAATAAGAGAGTTGTTTATTGTGGTCGCTAAGCTTCAAGAAAAAATTTATTTTGTAATATCAATAAATAAAGCTTCCTGTTCCTGGCCTCCCTAAATTGTTTTCTTGGTCTAAGTGTGAGAAATCCCTCGTACCGAATAATAGGAGCCACCCAATATCAGGTGTCGATTTATGTTGTCTGGTAAAATTGGTATCATCTCTATAAAACGGGATTTTCATGAACAAATAACCGTCGTTCTTAATGAAAGACTGTTGAGCTTCAAAATGCATTAAAAGTTACTTGATTGTTACATACCGTATCACTGGTGTAGTAAAAAAACATGACCCTCTATTAGGCGACTTTACCCTAAATTGACAGATTATTTTTGCAGATTTTAGCCGATTTTGAATATTCGTGACATATTTTCGTAGTCCCCAGTGTCAACTTTCACGAAAACTGTCCAGTGCGATCCGCGCTGATACATGCAGACAGACGGACATAACGAAGCTAATTAGCGCTTTTCGTGGCCATGGGAAGGCGCCTAAAATTAAATAAATTTCCTTACATTACAACGTCTTACTGGTGAAAAAATTTACCGTGTCTGCTGTGGGTCAGAATTGCTACCATAACAAATTAGCTTCTTTAAAACGAAATTACACGTTCGCTAGACCTCTGACTCTGATTGACTTTTCTGGTATTCTGGAACAGCCCATTTCTCTCATTTTTCTTTAGGGTGGAGTTGCTTACTTCCCTCATTGGTTGTCTCCCGACTACTAATGATTAAATGACAGATTTGCCCAGCCATGTTAGAACTGCCAACTGATCTTTTATTCCAGTTAAGGATTTTAGCATCCAAGTTCCAAGTCTCGAAATTTAAGACCATGGGACCGAGTTTCCTCGTCTTCGAAGTCACTGCCTTTGCCAATACGTGGTCCAATTTTTACTTTCTCTGTTTGGAGTGAGGGTCTCTAAACTTCCGGCGACCTCTGTGAGCAACTAAAGGTGCAGAGTCTTGAACCGTCTTCTACACACATATTTTCTGTTGTTCTTCAACTAACTGCCACGACTGGACTCGAACCCGACCTACCAAGAGATGTAAGCTTACACAACTTCTGATCCTTGAAAATTAACCTCCTGGTTTGGAATATGATTAATTAATAGAAATTTTTAAATGTTTTTTCACGACATTACACCAACAAAATGCACAAAAATTTTCCTTAGATATTTATATTATAATAGCACACTGAACATTCCTGTTTCGACCCGCAAGGGACCATCATCAGGGAATCAAACAAAAGCAGTACAGTGTCAAACTGAATTAGCCAGTTTCATACACAGTTGGTATAATGTAAAGGAGGCAAATAGTAAAAATGTACACATTTCTTTGTAGGATAGTTGTACAAGTGCGCTGGATACCAAGATCCAGTGCACTTGTACGCTTTCACTATATTTCTCCTTTACACTATGTCAACTGTGTACAGTAGTGGCCAATTTGGTTTTATACTGCATTGCTGTGGTTTGAATCCCTGACGATTGTCCCTTGTAGATGGAAACAGGTAGGAATGTTCAGTATAGTTTTTTTTTTTAATTTTTCACCGTGCATATTGTCAATATTCACAATAATCACAATTCACAATAAACAGTACTCGCTCAGACACAGTACAGCAGCAGGAGGACTAACACAACATCTGAACCCATCGCAAACATGTAACGACATGCTACTACAACACCATCATATCAACAAGAGATAAGTAACTTTAGCATGAACTAATAGCTCCCTGAAGATGGTTTAAATGTAAACCGAAACATGTCGGAGATTTTAACTGTTTTAACAAATTGAAGTTTTATAGTGTCAAATGAAAAAGTGTGCATGTGTTGGTGATTATTGTGAAGAAAGTTCAGTATATTATTGTAATATAAATATCTAAGGAACAGTTTTGTGCATTTTGTTGGTTTCTTGTAGTGAACTGGTTATGGTTGGTGCACGGAATGAACAATACAAAGCTTAAAATGTTACTTTGTCTTACGCAAATTTCCTAGGAAACGTAGGTAAAGACCGTATTAAAGTGGGTCCTATTATTTCTTTAAAGTTTCAACGTGTAATCCGCGATGTCGAGAATGAAAGGACGCATGTCTTCTCGGGCGAAGTACTAGTTCTTCTTCTACTGTTAGTCGTCATAAAAATGGCACTCATTGTATTTTCTCTACCCTGTAACTCAATATGGAGGCAAAACTGTAAAGAACGCTTATGTCTTTATATTATGATCTTAGCTGAGCCAGAATATGTGCAATAGAAAGCAGTAGTTGTAAGTAATGGTTAGAACGGCCCGTGTCTCAAGGTTTATCTCAATGAAAATTAATATTTTCAGTGTTGTAGGACAATCCCTGACTTCTCAGTCACACCTTCTTGAACGTGTGTTTGTATTCACGTATACATCGCGCTGGGGCCGCCTCAATTCGCGTAACTTTTATAGCAAATTCCGTATAATTCAATTAACTCTTTCAACAGCTGAACAGAAGCACGCGCTTGAAGAAACTAAAGATATTAATAATGCAGATTACATCTACATCCTGGAGTTCGGCCTGTCGCCTCACTAACAGACCAAATGCTTAAACATTGATGGCCTCTGTTTTCCATGCACACACACACACGTCACCAGGTCCCAGTACACTGCGGTGGATGCAGGGTTTACAGTTTTGAATACCACGCTGAGTTTAGGCATAATAGTTCGACATGTAATTGTCTGATCGTCGGATGTTGTCCTGTTATCACCACAAACAACCCTATGAAGTAAAGTCCTGCTTGGTAAGATGATTGTCGCTTACACAATTACAAAATTCGTTGCTTTTCATGGAAACCAGTAATGAATTTAACTTTACGGTTCTTCCGGTACCTGACGTAGTGTGGCTTGTCACCTATGTGCCAATGTATCATGTGGATCTGCTACTCCCATCTTCATGATAGAAGGCCTTCACCGCGCACAAAATGGTCCGAAATTTCAGTAAGAAATTGCCACTACACGCTGCGTAATAGCCTAGAAGAGCGCAGCTCTCTTTTATATTAGACTTTCGCAAAAAGAATGGATGACGCGGCCCCGTATTCCGCTGTGAGAGCTTACAATAACTGGGGTATTTACGGAAGCTTGTCACTGGTACCGGTCATGAGAACACTTAATTACGTACATATACACGTCTCTATTATGCAATAACCCTTTCAATATTATCGTTCCATCTACAGTTACTTCTTCATATTGGCCGAAAAGGCCAATATGAAGGTGCCATGTAATCCGAATAAAATTTCCTAGGTATATTTTATTTCTGTTTGTATGTTTCGTGTCTGCTGCTGGATGTTTTCACTGTACTGTTTTTTTGTTAAAGGGCACAAGTAATAGATCTCATCTTCTGTTATTTAATTATGCACTCTCAACGACATTATTTTCACAGCATGGAAAGAAGCAGACATGCGATGAGCTGTGAACAGGGGGACGGATGTAGGAGAGGAATTATTACTTTCCGGGATTTGCTTAACAGAGACGGAGAAACAACATTATCTCAGGATAGAGAGCAATGTAGTCGAGATTCAAAGTGGGAACATTCGGAATACGAGTTCAAGCCTTGCCGATAGACCAACTGTAATACTAGGTTGAGCGTGTCGCAGAGCCAATTTGGGCGATTTAGAGAAGGAACACGTCCCTTGCTCCTGCCCGAATTCGATTCCCGCATCATCCAGCCCCTAAAAGCAGTTACTGTGCCAATAACGCTGTTCGGGTCGTTGATCCACCAGGTTTGACAGCAAAATCTCCGCATTTTGCACGCGAATTGTATTTGAGTTTGTATGATTTTCACAATTAACTGAGATTATTTCCCAAACAGCATTAAGCGGTTAGTTTTATAGTGAAAAACCGATGTGTATTCTCGGAAGTAGGCCTAAGAAATATTAAGTACCTGCTAAGTACGTGCTAAGGCAATGAAAGCTGTGTTCAGATTCTTTATTCTGCTGCTTACCCAAAATATTCCACTTTCCACCATTCTATCTGCCTAAATTTCTGCCTAAGCCATCTTTACCAGAAGGATGAGCGGGCACTGCCTTGCAAATCTAGAGCCATACATTTTAAATTTTCCATCACTTATCCCATAATAAATGCAGTTTTTCTGACAAATCCTACCCCCCCCCCCCCAATTTCTCTTCACTTTCATTCTATCTGCAAAGTGCTTACGTCAGCAAGTATAAGAAGAGCTGACTGCTAACCCACTAGACTCCATGTTTTGCAAGTATAAGAACAAACCTGAAAACTAAAAGTAAATCTGATGGAACATGTTTCTAACCGGACAACAGGTTGCAAACCATTAAAAAATTCATGAGTCTAAGAGAAGTCGGGTAGTTCAGTCCGTACAGTAAGCGGCTACCGGGAAATAAGAACAAAGTTCATTCATCTTCCATGGGGTCCAGACAGTTCTAGAGCCCACTCAGACTTCTGTCCTCTGGTTGAAGGGACCTGATCCCCGGATTACAGCCGCAGGGACGTCAAAATAATATCACACCTTTAGCTTGTGCCCGGGCTTACGAATGCATGGCACTATACCGCCACTCCCCCATACGTCATAACGGCGTAGCGCTTAATGCAGCATAGGCAGTGTTTTACTTGTATCTTAAGTGTGCGGTACCAAATAAGACCTTTGCGCTCATACAGACCAGGCGACCGCATGCTTATTCTGATCGCAAGTAAAATCCCAAAGTTGTACTTCGGTATCTCCAGCATTAGTGTTTACAGAAGACGTGGCGCTGGTGTTGCTATCATTGTTTCCACCCTTTTAACACAGAAGAAAGAGGAAAAAAAAACAGCTGGTCCATGATTTCAGCATCTTCCAAGTGTAGCAGGATTTTGGATGAGCCATCCCTTCCTTCCCACTTCTCCTTCGCTGCCCCTCCATCTGCACGCGGTCAGTGATCCCAGGCTGATAGTGTCTCTGGTAGGCCAGTTGGGCAGCCTTCTTCTCTACCTGGCACTGTGCACAGAGTGCTGCTCCATGCGGTAACACAAACACTGCAAGAAATTACAATCCAGAACCTAGGACGGTCCTGTAAATGAATGCTTCTGACGTCACAGTACTTACGCGTATGTGTGTGTGTATGTGTGGGATGGGGTTCTATCTACAGTGTTCAGAAAGAGAAATATTGTCCTTCCGTGAACTGTGGTGGTGATTTCAGGATAACATAAACAAGAACTCTAAGGAAAGAGGCCTTGTGCTGATTATTTACTGATGGTGTTTCATTTCTTCCCAGCCCTTCTAAACGGTGCATGCGATATCACATATAATTCATGGATTACGTCTTATGTGCAGTTGAAAGTGACAGTGTTCAATCACTTTATGTGATGTGTTTTAAGGCTCTGTGTAGTAAGATATACATAATAAATGCGTCACATTTCTTGTTGTGGACGTAGGCAGGTATCTTAATTGATTGTCCAGCATCGTGATTGCATTATTCCATTTCTAATACTGTGGGAATGGAATCTGTTTGACTTATTCAAAACGCTGGTTGCACGAGAGTGGTTGTGTAGCGTGCGGCAAGGTAGAGCGAACCAAGGTCAATGACACGAGAAAACCTCTTCGGCTAATAACATTCTGCGCCTACTCTGTGTGTGCAAAACAGAACCACGAGATTGTGTGTACTGGCTTTTTATTTATTTTCTCCGTTGTTAGTACTATTACCAATCTTTAGTGCAGGGAATGCCTTGTTGGTGGAAAAAAGCGAACCGGATGGCTAGCAATAATCCGGCATGCAGAGAAGATGAGATCGCGTATTCGTAGCATAAGGGAATTTCGCATTTTCAGAGAGAGTCGTAAGGAGCTCAGTTACAAGAGAACATGCAAAGCTGGCTGTACTACATGTGCTGGAAATTAGTTTAGTGTGGTTAGAAAAATTTGTACGTGTTAAGAAGAATGGATGAAATGTGCTGGTTTGTTTGAGAAGTGAGTGGTGACAGTTTTTCATCAGAACACACGTGGTATCACAGTGGCAGTGAATGGCTGATAACAACAGTTACAACCACCTAAGTCAGAAATTGATGATCCATTACCATCTGGTAACAAGGTACTCCTGTGCTGGCAGACAGAAATGCCGGCTGCCCAGGTATGACACTTGTCGATGGCTAATGAAAGTGAAAAAGTGGCATGAATATTTAACGGGCATTTAGCTTGAATGTAGGCGATGGGGTAGGTGATGTGTTTTGTGAACAGGGTAGTAGGTGATGTGTTTTGTGAACAGGGTAGTAGGCAGTGATGAACGATATAGCGTGTGCCGAAAATTTGTTTCTATCGGAGAGAAGTGAGTTCTTTTGTCGATACTAGTGAGAGACGATGGACGTTTTCAAAATCGACCAGTCGCTCAGTGCGAATCTGGGCAGTGCCCCGCCCCCAGAAAAGCTCACGGCGGATGTCTCTTTTGACGCGGGTTCTGAGTTCAATTTAAGTTTCTTCGATCCACCTGAAGACAGTAGTACTCAGGGATTCAGTGACCCCGGATCGGTGGGTTCCGCCTCAGCATCGTCGCCGCCTCCACAGCTACATGCCGCTCCCTTGCCGCAGGTGATCACAGCCCCCAGCGCGATACTGCTGCAGCCCCTGTCTGGAGCAACAACCAGTGTCACCGTTAAGCAAGGTGCGTTCATCTCTTCGGTGGTGGCTTATTAATTGTTAGGTGACGTCTTTCCGTTTCTGTTTATGATATTAAGTGTTATATTAACCGATAATTGTTTAATCGGGGTTAAAATGAGTACGTTAATTGCTCCGATGGAAGCAATATGGAACGCGCGCCGCAAAATAAAAACTGAACAACCATTTTTAACTTTCATAGAGAATACTGGACCCACAAAATTTAACCTCACTTTGAAGGCTAATGTAAGTGAGTGTAATAAACTGCCAATTCACAGCAACTCAGAAGCTTGAACACTGGATCCGCAGTGTAAAGGAAAGGAAATGTGCTTGTGGAATGTTATGAATGTTGTAGTATAGTATGTGTCTTGTCTTGGGACAACATCGTCAGTTATATCCTCCGTGGTATCAGTGCTCAGCTTTTCATTATTCTTATTTGGAAGGTCGAGTGTTCAAACTCCATATTTGGTAATGTTTCTCAGTTCTTACACGAAACCTACAATAACCTTAACATATACCGCTACTTAACCCGTTACAATTCATAATCAATCCCAATTCTACACTATGTAACCAGCAACTAAAGTTGTGCCATTATGAATCAGAGAAGCTAATAGTGGCCCAGCTGGTGACGATGTTTCCAACAGTGTGTGGAATCTCAAGTGTCATCACTGTGTTCACCACAATCCCTCACTGGTCTCTGTCATGAACCAGATTAATCCAGTTCAAGACCTCCTATCCTATGTTTAAGATCCAAAATATGTTTCCATCGATGCCTAGGTCGTCCAAGTTGTTTCTTTCCTTTCTGTTGTTCAACCACAATACTGAATATATTTCTCTTCCTTGCATGCCACATTACCTGCCCCTTTCTTCTTCCTCGATTTAATAATTCTGATGATGTTAGTGGAAGCGTGTCATTAAGCTCCTCACGGTGCAGTTTTCTCCGGACGGCTGTCACTTATTCTCTTTGAAGTCCAAATATCACCTTCAGCACCCCGTTCACAGACACACTCAGTCTACATACTGTCTTTACTGTGAAATACCAGGTATTGCTTCTACAGGAAACAAGAGACAAAATTATATTTATGTATATTTTCATATTTGCATGTTTAGAGAACAGAGGTGAAGCAACAGCTTCTGTACTGGATGGCAGCAAGCGTTTCTCAAATTTAATAACTGAATAGTAATTTTGTCTTTGTGCAAAGAAAATGGAATTTGTTTTCGGAGTATGCAAACAAGCTTTACATGTTACACTAGGTTAAATAATTTATACAACCAACATCAAATGCACCAAAATATAAACATCAGATGCTAGTAAAACTCATATATGTTTCGGGACGTCAATGGCGCCATAATCAGGGTTTTTCTCAGTAGATACCTTAGCGTCCTTGTACATACAACGGACCAATTTGAGGGCGCTAAGTTAGCTACGAATAAGACTCTCTTATGATGGCACCTATGACGTGCCGATACATGTAGGAGGTTTACCAGCGTCTGATGTGCATTTTGTGGTGCATGTAATGTTTGCTATATAAATTAATTTATATACAATACACGGTACATACAGTATTTAAATAGCAGTACTCTGATGTTCGGTTAGTGTCTGAAAGCAAATGGCGCGAGATGAACACTCGGGGATTCGAATTCTGGCAGGTACAGAATTGATCTCTATATTCGGACAGAGTTTGGGCCCAAACCATCTCTCAGCACAATTGGGACAAGTGGCTGTTTCACAAAAAATAACGAGGCCAAAGTATGAGCCTGGACAAAACCGACGTTCGGAATGTGTTTACTTCTAGGCCAACTTATGTTCTTACAGCGTGGTGGATGAGAAAACTACTACGGGTTTCGAACCCGGTCGTGAACTCCGTTCCCGTTTGCGAACGACAGGCTTAGCGGCTGACACGTGTATTCGAGGTGTGTCAATTTGGGCCTGTTTAAATGCCACTGTTTGTTAGGTTAAGGAGAGTTTGTATGGTGTTTGTATGGTGTTTGTATGGTGTTTGTATGGTGTTTGTATGGTGTTTCCTCACATAAAGCAGGCCCCACCGACTACGTAGGAGCCATTTGTCTCTAGGATTACTGAGCAATAATAAAAAGCAAAGTTTCCCCTTCAACTCCATACAGGCGTGTGGAGGAGCAGACACATAGCTCCACTCATTCTTAACTTCGGTTCTATATGGAATAGAGTGATTCACCTCAGGCCCGCCCGCTATACCCCCCCCCTGCCCCCCACAAGAAAACCCCATGCCCATCACATAATAGGAAAGATCGGCTCCACAGCTGGTCTGGACGTTTCGCAAAATAGATAAATCTCTAATTCCTAAAGGGATTCGAAACCTGAATACGCCATCCGGGCATGACGCTGTAGTATTTTACTGCAGTAAGTCATTTGTGATCTGTGGTCTGTTTTATAGTCTATCCGTAGCATATAAAATTACCATGCCGTGTGTGTGTGTGTGTGTGTGTGTGTTTACCACCTTCACGCATTAGCGCGATATATGGTAAAAAATTTGTGCCAGTGGACAGAGTACCGACTTCGTATTTCACAATTCGTTACGTACAGTAATAGGACGAGAGACGAGCGAACTCATTGCGTAAAATTAGTAATAATGATGATGATAATAATAATAATAATAATAGGTTTAGTAGTGTGCTTATGAAAAACATTAAAGATTAAAATATACAGAACTATAATTTTGCCTGTTGTGTATGGGTGTGAATGTTGGTCGCTCACATTGAAGGAGGAATGTAGGCTGAGGGTGTTTCAGTATAGGGTGTTGAGGAGAATATCTGGGTCTAAGAGGGACGAGGTAACAGGACAGTAGAGAAAACTACATAATGTGGAGCTTAATGATCTTGCACGCTTCACCCAATATAGTTCGGGTGATCAAATAGAGAAAAATGAGATCGGCGGGACATGTAACACGTATGGAGAGGAGAGGAGGGGTGTTTACAGGGTTTTGGTGGAGAGACCTGAGAGAAAGAGACAACTTGGAATACCCAGGCTTCGAAGGGAGGATAATATGAAGACGGATCTTCAGGAAGTTGGGGCATGGACTAGATCGATTTGGCTCAAGATAGGGATAGGGTAATAACCTTTCTGGTTCTATAAAATGCGGAGAATTTCTTGATTGGCTGAAAACCGGTTAGCTTTTCAAGAAGTACTCTGCTCCGTGGAGTAAATAAGTAAGTGTGCCTATGAAATTTCAAAGATGTAAGCCAGAAATCACCACATCTGTTTAACATGACAGAATTTATGTGGGAAAAATGGAACTGAGTAGATATGGAACCCATGTGAATAATCCACGATCATCTGGCATAAGTAACGATGAACTCTGCTATATCTGCTACGCTCACTAATTATTATTTCAATAAGTTTTTAACAATCGTAATTTTGTGTGTTTAAGACAAACATTTTTTCCGTTTTTAGATGCTTTCTATTTACGGCATTTTCCTGTTCGGTCTTACCAGTGCTGTGTCCAAATGGAACCTCTAGCAGAGTCCGGGTAGGCGGACGTTAGTCTGACAGTTTCTGTAGAATTCCTTCTGTTGTGGTGTATTATATCAAATATGGACACATGAACTGCCGTCATCCACAACAAGGTATTATTATTTTTCCGAGTGTATGCTACATGTTTCGGTCGGGCAGACCATCCTCAGGTATTTAAAAATAAACAACTTTAAAACGTAAAAACGAAATGCATTTATAAATTGTAAATTTTTTGGATATCACAAATTATAGCGGTCATTGTAATCTTTATGTAACACTAGAAAAGAACATTTTATAAATTTTTTGCCTGTTGTTCTGTATTGTTTGTCCTCCTCTTTTATCTAAAAGTTGTTAAAAATCTTATATTATTTCGATTACTTGTTGCCTGATGTACTTTTGGGGACTTCTATGTTTTCTTATAATCAGTGGGTGGTTATTACACCGGCAGTAAATATTTTGTACTAAGAAGAGTTAGGTATATTATTTATATACTGGTGTAACAAACACCCATTGATTTTATGAGAATGTACAGTACCACTCCCCACAAGTACATCAGGCAACAAGTAATGGAAACAGTGCCACTCCCCACAAGTACATCAGGCAACAAGTAATGGAAACAGTGCCACTCCCCACAAGTACAGTGCCACTCCCCACAAGTACAGTGCCACTCCCCACAAGTACAGTGCCATTCCCCACAAGTACAGTGCCACTCCCCACAAGTACAGTGCCACTCCCCACAAGTACAGTGCCACTCCCCACAAGTACAGTGCCATTCCCCACAAGTACAGTGCCATTCCCCACAAGTACAGTGCCACTCCCCACAAGTACATCAGGCAACAAGTAATGGAAACAGTGCCACTCCCCACAAGTACATCAGGCAACAAGTAATGGAAACAGTGCCACTCCCCACAAGTACA
>Ga0131853_10021411_pt1 | contig 11732 bp, 10 predicted proteins | sample TergutLab28metaG_FD_92764 | JGI IMG/M metagenome (GOLD analysis project Ga0131853, IMG submission 92764) | Labiotermes labralis P1 segment gut microbial communities from Petit-Saut dam, French Guiana - Lab288 P1 (version 2) (version 2) | ecosystem: Host-associated > Arthropoda: Insects >...
GCAGGTTGCAGTATTTGGAACCGCAAGAAGCCCCCACTTTTCTCTGGCCATTATCTCCATAACCGTTCAATTTTGGATATAGGTGTTTTGGGTTATATCGGTATACTTTAACATAAGGAACACTCTCCCGAAGTCTGGCACATTCCTCCTGGGACACCCTGTATATAAACACACACATACAAAAATACTATAATTGCAAGTTTCAATGTTCAAATGCACTTAAGTAGCTGCAAATGTAGTAACTATTGGTTTCAACTATGATGATGATTATTGCACAACTGGGCTGGAAGACAGAGTGAACTGATGACTAGTGTACAAACAGGAAACTGAGAATTCAGATTTCAATTATGTCACCGTGTTTTTGGACTCTGTCCTATCATCTAGTATTCCGAATAGCATACAACACTTCATAAATCTGATACATTTCTGTTAGCGTGTAAATGGACATCTACTAAAATTGACACATTAGAAATGGTGAAATTGGTCTCAATTACTGAGCTGAATGACTGACATCAACTCTCCCTGACAGGATCCAAGTGAGTATGTGCCTACCCATCTGTTCATTTGAGAATGGAAACAGATTTGGTTTCTGAAATACTGTTTTTTTTAATACTATATGATGGACAAGTCCCAGAAATAAGGTTATACTGAGGATTAGGGTCTTTGGATACGTCACACTGTGTTGCTGGTGTTTCCTGTTCTTTTGAAAGAATGCAATGTCTGCATCTTCGAAAGTTGATGGCTCCAACCCTTGAAGATGAAGGCACTATATTATGTTCCTTTGCAATGTCAGAAAATACCAGTCCAGCAACACAGTGTCATATCCCAGAAGATCTCAGTGCTCAAGAAATCTGTTGTGGAAACCTCCAGTCTTGCACAGTACTCCGTGTGTCACATACCATCTTTACAAACCTTCGGAACTGAATTTAATTTCTTATTTCACAGAAACGGTAGTACTATTTTGTAACAGAGGGACCAGTTACCCAGCAGTACATGCAAATCTTTGAGCTGTAGATTAAAATTAAGATTTTTTATTTTGACACTGTTATATGATAAGTTAATAGGGTTTTGGTGGGAATGTATGTACACACATCCACTTGGAATCCAGCCAACTTAGAAAATTTTATGATAATAATGTGAACTGAAGGAATAACTGCTTGAATTAACATTTTCTGACTATTCAAAGAGCTGCCCATGCACAATAAGCACAACAGATTGACATCTTATACTCACACTTTGTGACTAGTTGGATTGTAAATGTCAATGTGGGTATCCCCACTAAATATGTTAAGATGGGAACTATACTAATATGTTCATCCTCAATCATTTGCAAATTTCCTGCAAAGTATGGGTTTTATTTGCCCATTATGAACCAATAGGAAGTTTAATAAAATAAATCTGTCGAGCAGTATCAGACATGAATCATGAATGGACAAAAGGACAGGTATGACTTCCCCACAATCAATTTAATTTGTACGCTTTGTGCAAAGAACTTCTCTTCCCAATACATGCATCAAGGAACATGTGCTTCTTTCTTTCATAATAACCTAAATTCTGATTGTTTCATCATCAGCAAACCCATTCTCTAGATGTCAACAAACAAAATGTTAGTTACACAGCCACACTTAGGTTATACATGAAATTGCACATCCCTTAAAGTATTAATGCCATGGACACTGTTACTGAAAATAAGTCATGTTTAGATCACCAAGTAGATAACCAATGGAGATATTAGTGGAAATTCTCGTACTGCACTCCAGTTACTTCCAGTCAGTCACCACACACAAAGAACACAATTTTTTAGTATTACCCTCCGTATAAATTAAAACATCAGGATTATTGATACAACCAAACATAATCACAGGCAATACATCTTAAAACAACCCTGCCATAAGATCCAAAGTAAGGAAAATCAGAATTTTCATAGAAAAGACTTAGATAAGCAAAAAAATAAAAACAAAATCAGGAAATGTGACTACCTTATCAGACACAATAAGACAGAATTACAATGTGGTAAAATAAAATGAACTTAATTCCCTTATTGCAGTTAAGATCTGTATTCAGTTAATTAAATATGGCACTACAATATTGAAGAATGAATACAGTACCCTCACCAAATAACAACAAAAAGACTATCAAAAGAATGTGAAGTACAGCCCCCAAACCAATGATAAATAAATCACTGTATTCTTCTACTGTTTAAATAAAGACCTATTTCAAGAATATTATTAAAATATTAATATGACCATTAAAATATATGTCAGTGGAAAAGTATTAAGGTGATCTCTTTCAAATTCCATGTAATTTACCATTATTTAGTAAAAGACAGACAGACACTATGTGTATCGAGCTTGAAGAACACACAATGTTGTGTTATAGGTGTTACTTTCAACAGCATTCCCCAAAAAAGTAATATTTTCCATGCTGTACGGATTTTCAATCGTTTCCATAATTCATACAAGCACACAAATCAGGTTAACAATTCCAGTTACATGACTAAGTCACTTGCGTAAAGTCGCATATTTCATTTGTAAAGTCATGGGGCGATGCTTCTTGCGTTCAGAAGGCATCAGACTCATGCGAAGGAATTTACGTTGGGAGATGGACTTATGGTTCTTGGGGTGAGTGTTATTAGCAGCTGGTGAAGAGTTAGTACGAAGTGTTACACTCGACAAGCTGTCACTAAGGTACTCACTCCTGAACGTGTCTGCAGAAACTGATGTGTCCTGGCTTTGTTGATACTGTCGTGGTTTCCGGCCACTCCAGTCCCTCAAGTTAGGATCTGCTCCTGCAACCATACACATTTAAAAATAATCAACATAACACAAGCCACATTTCTCTGCTTTATGAAACTTTTACAAGTGCTTTCAATGCCAAATATAGTCATATTCAGTTATACGTTTTGTTATGTTGGTATTGAAACTGCACGCTAGTTTTTAAGATCAAACCCTTTACAGTAAATGTAGGTTCAAATTCATGCCAGAAACTTGGCTGAAAGATTCCACACTTTTCCTTGCAACAAACGTACCTGTATAAGCCTATAAACTTTCATCAGATGACACAACATAGGACATACTATTTGAATGCTTAAGCTCTTTAGGTGTGGCATTTTCAGAACATGTGTAAGTCACATTTATTGTAAAGAACATCCTATAGAATGTGTAGCCATGAGGCCTTCATCTTCAAGAATAAAGAAAGCAGCAACTTCTTTGAAAAGTCAGTAACTTTCAAGCAGAATGCATGGTACCACATCTCTGGTACAGCTGGTTATATGTGATTATTATGTGTGTATACGACAAAGACTAGGACAGTAGCATGCTGGTTTCCCATGCTAGTCTTCATCACATATGTCAACTGCCTCCAAGATTTTCAATGTCAGAGTTCTGTATCTTTATACACATATTAACATGTTTCACACAGACCAGTCTACTCTATGTTTCAGCTTCTACTACACAATGTACAACATACAGAGCACCGACTATTAAGAATAATTTTACATAGTGTTTTATACACAATTATTGATTGCATAACCGCTTATGATGATCCTACAGGGACCGAATCACATAGAGCATTTAATTTTTAATTTTAACATTTTAATTTAATAACAACAGTGAGTTACATTTGGTTGGCTTTTGTAATATTTTAAACTTCATTGCTTTACTAAACAGCAGATGACTTGAATAAATCACGAACTATTGACTACATTCTTTATCTGCCATGCAGAGGATTACTAGCAATGTGGAGGAACACTATAATTGATGATAATTTCCCTAACACTGCTCAATCACAAAGTTCATCATCATGTAATGTCCCAGATCTCGTTAGGTGTTAATTTTCAGATATTCACTCAACAAAATTCTGTATACATATCTAGACTCTTCGATTGTAACCACCATGACAGTATTATGTGGTCTGTATAGATCAGTAAGTTCCTCAGTATCTCTTCCCATCTACCCTAACTGCTGGCATTCTGCCACCTAAACCCCAGTCTCTCTTGTAGACCTTTTAAGTTATCCCGTTCAATACTTGGTGTGTGTTTCTTGCATCACACATGCGTGGAATATCCTCTCGATATTGTATTAGCAGAGTGATTTGTACAGCTGCCTGGTGCGCGAAGATGATACAGTTTTGCATAAAGAAGAATGATACGTGTGCATCGGTCTGCAAACAGATACCAGGACGGCGTGATCACAGATCTGACATTTCCCTCCCCCTCACGTGTGTAGGAACTTTCTGTCACACCGCTGTTTATCAAATCGGGAGTCCTTTGAGAAACACCCGACGTCCAGTGAACCATTATGCTGGCAGGACGATCACTTGATGAAGCCCCATAAAATACGATACGTACTGACTAAAAACTATTGTGCCTTCAAGTAACAGCGTTCATTCTTTCATTTCTGTTTTTTATGTCAAAAAACCTGTTCCATGAAGCAGAGTCCTTCTTGAGAAGCTAACACCTCGCACGAAACAGCAATCTGTAATAACCCACCGATACATAGAAGGCACAAAAAACATGACAGATCCTTACTGGGCCTATGCGTATGTATATAACCTTTTTAAGAAAAAATAAGGGAAAGCAATTTTGTGGGCACAACATTTTCATAGAAGTTATGTTTGCAACCCGACTGTCCAGTAATGCGGGAATCTCAGTGTGACGAACGGTGTGGATTACGATAAATTGCTGTTTCATAAGCGGTGTATAACCTGGGCTAGTCGAGAAATTCCCTAAATTTTATGAATACCGACGGCTCATTGCTTTGTTCACAAGGGAAAAACATTACTATGAAATAACAAGGTACAATTTCTACTGTAAAAAGTCCGAAAATAACTTCGAATGTCGAGAGAAAGTGGGAGATCATACCAAACACCAACTAAATCTAGCGAGATATCTCGTGCATAATACAAGTATGTAGGGTTTAATACAAGCAATGTAGCGTACTGGCATCACAAGATCTGAATAAAGAATAATTTAGCGCCCACTGACGTCTCATTTAAAAAGAACGGAAAAGCGCGGACTTACACAGTTTTTTTCCACATATATTTCCCAATCGTTATCATTTGTGAGGTTATGTATTGCAAGGGCTTCCATTTATTGAAGGCACTAATCTATTTTTACAAAAATAACCAAAGTGTATGCAAGCACTACAAAGTTACAGATTTTTCGTGGCATTTCGTTAAATATACGTCATATCCTTACAATGAAAATTGCTGATCTCACTGAAATCTGCACCATACATCTTCAGTCTTACGACGGGTCCATAGCCTCTTCCACAGAGTGCAATTTAGTGCTTCCTCTTTCAATTTCCATTATCGTCCCGTTTCCTTACCGTCATTCACTAGCTGCTTACGTCTTTTTCCTCGTGTTCCCGTAACTTCTATCCTTCCTTATATATTTCCTTCAATAGAGTGTTTTAGAAGATGGTTCCTACGCAAGACGTGACCAATCCAGTTAGCTTTCCTTCTTTTTATTGTATGTAGCATGCCTCTTTCCTCCTTAACTTTATGCAATACTTCATTTTTCACACGATCAGCCCAGCTGACCTTTTCCATCCTTCTCCAGCACCACACTTCAAAACTTTCCAGGTATTTCTAGTCTACTTTCCAAACTGTCCAAGTTTCAGCACGATACAGAGCTGGCCCCTACATTTAGCACGTTACTACTTTCTTCCTTGAACTTAAATCTTACATCGTATGTCAATAATTCATACATTTAGCCATTTCTGCCAGAAAGAGTACTTTCTGTTGCAGCTTCATGTCAATCGTAACAAAGTACCAGTACCGAACTCCACCACTTGCCCTATAACTTTCGGTGTACAGATCTAATAACACGTTCAGTCGAAACCTGTTCAGCAGTTTCGGGGCTGAGACATATGTACAAGTGGTCATTGCACGTTCGGACTGAAGACTGAACACTGCGATGTAAAATGGACTGAAATCGATGCGGAATCCGACTCAGGGGTGATATTTTATGGTATGGTGTTCAGCAACGTAACAGGGGTTCCCATAAAAAAAAAGTGACTACTACTGATTTTTGTCAAACAGCTAAAGTTGCAATGAAACTAGCCGACAGGGGCGAATCACGGTCTATCGCTCACAGCGAGATTGTTTTAGATTCCCACACTGAGTTCATTTTACTTGGATGTCCTATACGCAGGGCCGGCCCGAGATATGTGGGCGCCCCGAGCAGGTTTATAATCTGGCGCCCCTTCAAACCGATATTCTTTAAATTTTTTCAGCGCAGGACAGGGCTGGCCAACATTTTTGAGGAGGCGTGTCTAAAATGCGAATAATTTACGGATAAATTTTTTTCACATTTGGAAACCTGAGTTTACTTGCACCATATTTTGTATTATTCTAGTAACGTCTCCGCGCCCTTATAGGTTGGTACGCGGGCAGCTACCCGGCTGTTCCGCCCCGTATTCTGGCCCAATCTATTAAACTTTGCATCGTATTTATTATAAGACAACTAAATGTTTCCTGTGCACGCAATGAAGGCATATGCAGGAGTGGAGGTATAGCTCCACTTACTCTTAACCTCAGCACTAGATAGAGGTGAGTGGTCAACTTCAGGCCCCGGGCGCTTTATCCTGAGGAAGTAACTCCCGGCTACCAATTGAATAGGAGGCTGGGTGGGCCCCAGAACCGGTCTGGGCACTTTGGAGACGACAGAAAGTTTTGCCCCTGCCGGGAATCGACGCATGATTCCTCAGTTGTCCAACCTGTAGCCTAGTCACAACACCGGCTCCGCTATCCCTGCTCCATTCATTGAAAGTTCCATCTTTATATCGATCACCCATCTGCCTCTCGGCCTTGAAACTGGTTCCTTCCTTTCAGATTTACCTACTAAAATTTCTCATTTCCCACACGTATTGGTCAATTTACATTCACTATGACTAACAAAATGCTTCATAACCTTAAGTCCAGTATTACGTCTCTCAACAGTGCCATCTTACGACCACGACAAGCAAGGTAGAGAAAGTAACGGTAAGAAACCGTGCTGGAAGGCTGATTGATTTGATCTGCGTCCAGTGATCAACAGTGCATAGACGCAACTGTCGTTGTGAACTTGCCGGAGTCATAGGATCCGATAGAAAGTTTTCAGTCCAGAAAACGGTATCAGTGACGTGTGTGTCTAGAGACTTCGACCAAGTGTGAACACACTGTCGCTATCTTGTCCCTTCTCATAACTCACAAGCATACTAGTGGCTTCAGTTTGTGATGTTTTTTTCGCGATTACATACAAGGCAGTTCGGGACAACACTGCTTGCTGAAGTCGAGCACTTTAAGTCGTTGTAGAACTGCTGAAAACCCCCTTTGAAACTTCTTTGTTCCGTAACACCAAAAAGCTTTATTTGTCATTTTGTTTCGTAAATAATGGCCGCCATATTGGGTAATCCCATACAATGAACATGATTATGATAATGGTAACATGAACATAACACAGAAATAATCACTAATAAAGAAGTATTGAACAGGAAGTAACAAAATGTGCATCCTTAACAGAAAACATATGAAAATGTCATGCAATAAAACACAAACACAATATTCTACCTACAAGACTGCTTATACATGTAAAACGTACCATACCATAACTGTAAACACGATCGTCTTCCTGATGATGAACCGTCGAGTTCGAAACATGTAGAAGACATAAAAAATTAAAAATTATAATATTAATTTAGGAAATGTGCATTTCGTTGGTTTATATTTTACAATATTAGACATATTTATGTATTTTAAACTACGGTTTCTTAAAATTCTCATTTTATATTTGTGGACTGGCTGTGATTTTCCCCTAATTTCATGTTATAACCTTTAATGCATCCATTCTTCGTATTTTACCTCCCTGAAGATGGTCACATGGTTGGCCGAAACAAGTGGAAGGTCATTGTTTACGTAAACTAATTTCAATATACTTGTGTGTATGAATTATGTATCAATTGAGTCATTAACATTCCTTCTCGTTTCGATGGTGTTTGATCGTTAGCAAGGACACACTGCAGTAGACTGTACATCTGTCCGTGTCTGGGTTAGTTCAGAGTGTTAAGGTGCTATGTCCAAAATAAACTGGTGTGTTGTTGTACATCTACGGTGTAAATCACGCAACATATACATCTAACACTAAATCAAATATGTGACAACAGCACTTAACTGCAAAACAGTTCCTGTCATCAACTGGTCTGCTGGTACGTTCAACTGGAAACAATGATAACGAGAATGATTATTTAATGGGGTACAATCTGCCTCCGGCCGTAGAGAGGCGGGGGAACTTCTTCCTAAATGAAGAACCATTGCCACATTTTCTAGAGTGTTCATTTAAGTGGGAGTAGTGGGTGGTGGAGGTGGTGGTGGTGGTGGTGGTGGTGGTGGTGGTGGTAGTAGTAGTAGTAGTAGTAGTAGTAGTAGTAGTAGTAGTAGTAGTGGTAGCAGTTGTTATTGGCATTCTGCCGGGTGTATTTTGTTTAAAAATTAATCAATCGTATAGCATTAAAGTTCAAGCAAATTAATTATTGTAGCCTTCTTGTCTTAAATCACAGTTTCCGGTGTGTTCAGATCATTGTCATTGTCCTTGAAGCATCCACCTTACTCGTATGTGCAGTTACTGTCTCCCTGAAGACGATCGAATGGTCGAAACGTGCGGGAAACTTTGATTGGAATAAACAATGGTAGCCTATTTAATTTAGATGTACACGCACTTTGATGGTACAAGCCTTCCGGCTTACACCATAAGGTCAAAAGACATATGAAGGGACATGAATACCGGTGACAGTCTGCGGGAAATAGGAGCATTAAAAACGTTCATATCTGTTTGCACGATTTATCAGAGGAAATACAGAACACCCCCAAAACACACACCGAATGTTAACAGCACAGATTTATAGAGTAAATTCATCAACAATAACAAAACGCGTGTAAGATACCCTTCAAAGCGCTATATCGACAGCCGGCAGTAAAGCCCACTACAATGGCCCAACTGTGACACTAACATTCTAATGGCAGCAGGCGGCAGCAATAAAGGTTCCAATCTGATCCAGAAGAACTACATGGCCACATGCGGCCAAAATAATGAAATATTTAAATTTCTACCAGTAGCATTACCCTCTCAACATGGGGCCGGAACAGAACAGTCGTGATACAGCAACTTGTGGACTGGACAGTCCGCTGTTCGAACCCCTGTTGGGGTAAGAGACATTTTCTTCTCTAACCGCCCAGACCGGCCCTAGGGCCCACCCAGCCTCCAGTACAATGGTTATCGGAACTCCCTACCACAGGTAAAGCGGCAGCAGCGTGGCGTTGACCAACCACCCCTTCTAGCACCGAGGTTGAAAATGTGGCTCCATTAACATGTCACGGGGTGACCTTTACCTTTACCCATTGAAAAGCTCTATAATTCAAAATGTCGGTGGTAATATTTTCATTTACAGTTACGTGCGTCCGTACTCAGACGATATACATGCACGTAGAGAACCTTCCCATCTTCGCAAAGAGATGGCCCTGCCGGCCTTAAGAACAGCGCTCGAAAGACACTAGTAAGTTCTATGTACATCCCTGTCACGATAACCCACAATGCCACGCATTGTTAAGAGCAGGATCACAGGATATCTACACGCAATGCAAGCTGCTACTTTATCAGCCCTCGTCCAAATCATCTGTAAGCTACTGACTGGTGGACTTAACGGAATATCATGCCGAGTACTCAAAATTCACCCGTGGTTAGCGTTGCTGCGCTGTGGGGCAGTCTTTCGTGAAAGTTTATCTTATTTTCACCACATGTGCACGCTAAATTCTGTGTCTTACTCGCCTTTCTTAACACCCTTTACGCGCCTTTGAAAAATTTCAAAAAGCGACCATTAGCTTTGCCATGTCTGTCTGTCCGTCCGCGTGGCACAACTCGGTTCCCACTGGACGAATTGTCATTAAATTTTATATTTGAGGATTTTTCGGAAATCTGTCGAGAAAATTCAAGTTTCATTAAAGTCTGACAAAAATACCAGGTACTGTACATGAACATATAGTATATCTCGCAGAATGAGAAAGTTTTCGAGCAAAAGTTGTAGAGAAGATCAAAACACACATTTTATGTACATTACCTTTTTCCCCCGAAAATCGTGTCGTTTATGAGACAATGTGGAAAAACATGGTAGTACCGGACACACCACAGCTGAATATATGATACGGCGCGCGCGTTTTGCATGCTGAATAACAAAGGCTACAGAAACTCACTCATAATATGTAGTACTTAACGCTTTTCCTCGGCAAAAAAGCTTACATGAATGCGCCTTAATGTTAGCATGCACGTACACTGCCTGTCTTGTTATGTTAATACTGCTACTGAAAAGCTGAAATAGTCAGGCACTGTTCACATTCTGGTAAGATTTATCCAAGCAGGAGAATAAATGCATTTCGCCCTAAGACCCATAAATTTATTAGCCTAAATCCATTTCAAATAAGTAAAAACTGCCTCATCTGTGGAAGGAACAGCCCTGTATCACGAATTATTTGGCTTCGCAGTTCCACTGTTCATAAAACTCACCATTGCTCTGTGGCACTTCTTGAAGGAAAGCATACACGTTGACAAAGAAACACATTTTTAACAATATCTGATCATCGAAGTGGATCGGATGAAATATCTAAGATTAAAACATTCTGACGAACAGACTACATAACAGGTGGCACACAAAACAAGCGAATTTAATACCCTGCAATTAAAATACCTCACGACAGCTAACACTACCAACTAATAAGCATAAAAAGTTATCAGCTCATTAAAGATAATGGTAAACAAGCAATAGAAATTAAAGTTATTATCCCACTTACCATAAGATTTGACGAGAAGGTTGTAAATGTTCTCGTGTGAGTACTGCATAGCCAAGTGTAGAGGAGTGTAGCCCTGCGGTAGAGAATAAAGAATATCAATTTTTTTTTCAGGAAGGAGCATTAACATTGCATGCGTGTCAAGGCAGGACCACCATGTTCGTCATGTTAATGACTTGTCACTTAATTACAAACTTGCTAACGAGTCTTGGAGTTTATTTAGCGGTACAATTGAGGTCTCCTTTGTTCTGGGACATGACGCCAAGTCACCGGATATTCGGTTCCCGACGTTTCGAAAGAACACAGTGCCTTCAACTTCAAGGGTACGGAAGTCAAAGACAGTTGAATCTCGGATCTCCATACCTTTGAAGATAAAGGCATTATGTTCCTTCCCGAAGTCTGGAACGGATTATACAGTGACAAGGCGTCAAATCTCAGAACAAAGGAGTCCTCAAACGCGCTAATGTTGAAACCAGTCGAATTTGCAGTAGTGCGTACAAGAAAGGTGCCAAGTGTGTAAATTTTCAATCATTATCAAATACAGTCTCGCCGTGCCTCTCGTGCTGTGCAGACGTGTTTCTTGCTCGCTCCGTAGTACATAAACAGTGCGCCGCATAACCTCTACCACAGCAGTAGTTAGAATCTATATCGTCTGACTGATCCTTCAATGAACTATCAACGTCTCAACATACACCCACTATTCAGTGGTCAGCAATTCCAGAAAATCAACATCAACAAACGTCACAAGTTCCATCAACGCAGCATCAAAGTGCGCCACATCGGTTCTCAAGTTCAGCTAATAAGCTCTCGCTTCCGCAGGTTAGTTGCAGTGTGATGCATTTACAGTCATCCACATGCCCGCGATCTCCACCCATAACACGTTCATCACCTACTCAACACCACACGCAATATACACA
>Ga0131853_10021413_pt1 | contig 11732 bp, 10 predicted proteins | sample TergutLab28metaG_FD_92764 | JGI IMG/M metagenome (GOLD analysis project Ga0131853, IMG submission 92764) | Labiotermes labralis P1 segment gut microbial communities from Petit-Saut dam, French Guiana - Lab288 P1 (version 2) (version 2) | ecosystem: Host-associated > Arthropoda: Insects >...
AAGATTACGGAGGAGGGAGTGCGCTTTGCGTCGCACATAGACGGCCGCTCCGTGTTTATCGGGCCGGAGGAAAGCGTGCGGATACAGTCGAACCTAGGCTCGACGATCGCCATGGCCTTCGACGAATGTATCCCCGTGCCGGCCGAACGCCCCTATGTGGAAGCGTCCGTGGCACGCACAACCCGCTGGTTGCAGCGTTGCGCCGCAGAGCTTCACGAGCTTAACAACCGCGAGGCCACGCTCAACCGGGAGCAGCTTCTCTTTGGCATAAACCAGGGCGGCATCTTCGACGACATCCGTATCGACCACGCCAAGGCTCTCACGCAGATGAACTTGCCTGGCTACGCCATAGGCGGCCTTGCCGTGGGCGAAACCCACGAGCAGATGTACCACGTGCTGGAACAGGTTGTGCCGCACCTCCCTGCGGACAAACCCGTATACCTTATGGGCGTAGGCACACCCGAAAACATATTGGAATCCGTGGAGCGCGGCGTGGACTTATTCGACTGTGTACTGCCGGCGCGCAACGGGCGGCACGCCCACGTATTCACAAGCCGCGGCAAGCTGAACCTGCAAAACGCACGGTTCGAGAGGGACGAACGCCCCATTGATACTGACTGCGCCTGCCCCACATGCGCACGATACTCCCGCGCATACATCAGGCACCTCTTCAAGGCGCACGAAATGCTGTCCATGCGGCTCTGCGTCATCCACAACCTATTCTTCTACAACAATATGATGCGCGAGATACGCGAAGCAATTGCCGCCGGCACCTTCGCCGGGTACAAACGGGCACGGCTGAATGACTTCGCCGCGGCCGGTATTAGATGAATATGGGCATGGCGCGCGGTTTTACGCGGAAGGTGATGTCGCTGGAGTGTTCGTAGAGGTTGCCGTCCAGGCAGAGCTTCTGCGGATCCGGCGTGTTAAGTGTGAAGCTTGAACACTGTACAAAGCAAACTTCGCGCAGGCGGTGGTGTTGGCGCAGAAGGAGCGACGGGAAGATCATCATGGTGCGGGGGCGGCTCATGGCTTGCACCAGGCATAGGGTGATTCGGCCGTCGCGCAGATCGGCCATGGGCGCGATGTGCATTCCGCCGCCGTAGAATTGGCCGTTGCAGATTGCTGCAAGGGTGTAGCGGCCGTGGGATACCTCGCCGTCGATGGTGAGAGTAAGGGGCAGGCTTTCGTACTCGAGAATGCTGCTGTAGACCGCGGCAAGGTAGGCGTAGCGGCCAAGGCGGCGTTTGTGCCTCATAGCGTTGGCCACGATCAGGGAGTCGATACCCATGTTGCCGATATTGAGGAAGGCTGTGCCGTTGGCGGTCAGCAGGTCTATGCGGGATACTTCGCCGCGTAGTACGCGGTTGCAGACGGCAAGCGCGGCGGCGGCGTGGTTGCGTGTGCCGTAGGTTCGCGCGGCGTGGATACCTTCTGCGGTCAGTACAAAGTCGTTGCCGCTTCCTCCGGGGAACACGGCAAGCGGTGTGGATATCTCCGCGCGGCCTTCCGACGCCGCCGCTATGCCCGCGGCGATCTCCTGCATGGTGCCGTCGCCGCCGATGCCGATTATGCCGCGGCTGCCGCCGGCGCAGATCTGCCGCGCAAGGTCGCGGGCGTGGAGGGGCGCGTTTGTCTGCGTGAGGCTGTATTCTACGCCGCCGGATTCGAACAGGCCGGCCAGGTGCGCCGCGCGCACAAGCCCCCGCCCGTTCCCGGCCGTTGGGTTCACGATAATATGGAACATGTGGCAAGCACCTCATAATTCGGAGGATGATATATGTCCGGTACGGTAACATACTTTGAGTATGGCGAGAGAGAGCTTGACCATCTGCGCCGCAAGGACAAGAAGCTGGGTGCGGCAATAGACCGTTTAGGCCTGATCCGGCGCGAGGTCTCTCCCGACACATTCGAGGCCTTGGTGGACAGCGTGATCGGCCAGCAGATATCCGCCAAGGCGGCCGCGACCGTAAGCACACGCTTGCGCGGCCTTGCCGAGATCACGCCGGAGGGACTGCACCGGCTTGGCGCGGAGCAGATCAAATCCTGCGGGATGTCCGCCCGCAAAGCAAGCTACATATGTAACATCGCCGAAGCCGCCGTAACCGGCGCGGTGGACTTTGCCTCTTTAGCGAAGGCGGACGACGGCGAGGTCATACGCCGGCTGACCGCCATAAAGGGCGTGGGGCTGTGGACGGCGGAGATGCTCCTGATATTCTCACTGCAACGCCCAAACGTTATAAGCTACGGCGATCTGGCCATACGCCGCGGCATGATGAACCTCTACGGCCACAAGGAGCTTGGCAGGGACAGATTCGCGCGATATGCCGCACGCTACAGCCCCTATGCCAGCACCGCGTCGCTCTACCTCTGGGAACTGTCAGTCGAATTATAGCATAGCCGCGCCGCCCGGACAAGCTCTTTTTACTGTTCTCAAGGGCGAAGAGATACTGAAAAATTTCAGTTCGCGCTTGAAGATGCGCGAACCGCTTCGCTGTGAAATTTTTCAGTATTTGATTAGATTGAGAACAGTATTATGTGCAATTAGCGAATTGACAGCCAGGGCAATGTGTTATAATATTGACAGGCAATGGAGGCCGACAGAGATAAAGACGGCCGACTAACCTTCTGGAGGGAACTATCCTTTGAGCGAAATAGTTTTTGGTCTGCTCGGCGGGCTGGCATTGTTCATCTTCGGCATAAAGTCTATGAGCGAAGGGCTGACCAAGATGGCCGGCAAGAAAACGCAGGCCGTAATGCGCGCGCTTACGTCCGTGCCTATTGTGGGCGTGGCCGTGGGTGCGCTTGTGACCATCGTGACGCAAAGCTCCACCCTCATCACGGTGATGGTCGTCGGCTTCGTAAATACGTCGATGCTGAACCTGAAACAGGCGATATCCGTCATCATGGGCGCGAATATCGGCACGACACTCACGGCGCAGCTTGTGGCGTTTCGCATAACGGATATGTGGGTGTACCTGGCGGCCTTCGGCTTTTCGGCATACTTCATATCCAAGAACAAGTTCGTCAAGACATCGGGCTTTGTGGCCTTTGCCCTGGGTGTGCTGCTGCTGGGCATGGCACTTATGAGCCAAGCCATGGTACCGCTGCGGCACAACCCGGCCTTCCACGACCTGATGCTCTACTTCAGCGACAACCGTGTGCTGGCCATGATTGTCGGCGCGTTGTTCACGGCCTTGGTGCAGAGTTCCACGGCGGCCACGGGCGTTATCGTCGCAATGACAATGCAGGATCTGATACCCTTCGAGGCGGCGCTACCGCTGGTGCTGGGCACGAACATCGGCACGACGTTTACGGCGGTGCTTGCGTCCATCGGCGGAACGCTGTCGGCGCGGCGCGCGGCAATGGCACATGTGCTGTTTAACGCTATCGGCGTGATCATCTTCCTGATCTTCCTTGGGCAGTACGAAAGCCTGATACTGGCGATCTCGCCGGAGAACGACGTACCGCGGCAAGTTGCCAACGCCCACACCCTCTTCAGCGTCATCAACACCGTAATCTTCCTGCCGTTTGTGGCGCAGTTCGCGGCCTTCCTGGAGCGTGTGATCCCGGGTGAGGATGCACGCGCCGAAACCGCGCCGATATATCTGGATTGGCGCATGATCAACGTGCCGGGCGTGGCCATTAACCAGGCACAGCAGGAGCTTCTGCGTATGGCGGAATTTGCCGGGCAGAACATCCGTCTGGCGGTGGACGCTCTGCTGGAGCGCGACGCAAAGAAGATTACGGCAATACTCACGCAGGAGGACATCGTGAACGGCCTTGAAAAGGACATCATGCACTACCTGGCCAAGGTCTCGCAGACCGGCATGTCCGACGATTTGTCCATCCGCCACACGGGGCTTCTGCACGCGGCCAACGACATAGAGCGCGTGAGCGACCACGCGGAGAACATCGCCGAGCTTGCCCAGGCCGTGATAGACGAGGACATACACTTCTCGGAGGCCGCCGTAGAGGAGATCCGCGCGATGTACGATCTTGTGACGCAGATATACGACACAGCCATACTCTCTCTCAAGAACAACGACATACGCCTTGTGCCGCAGGTAAAGGATCTTGAATCCTTGATCGACGCAAAGGAGGAGGAGCTTCGAGCGTCCCACATAACGCGCCTGAAAGAGGGCAACTGCAACCCGGATGCCGGCGTAATCTTCCTGGATCTGATCATCAACATGGAGCGCATCGGAGACCACTCAAACAATATCTCCCACGTGCCGCAAGGTAAGCTGTAACCGCATAACAGCAACATTAAGGGGCTGTCTCGCTAAGGAATTAGCGGGACAGCCCCGTTTGTTAGGGCGTGTTTGGAAACCCGCCCTAGTCGGTATAACCGGTCAGCGGCCTAAAAGATCAGCAGTGACAGCGGCATGATGATGATTAGGGCGGCGGCGACTGCGATAGCAACCACCACTGCGCCGTAGCGGAACACTTCCCTGCCCGTGATCCACTCGGAGTTGCTCCAGAGCATGGCGGCGAACACCGACGCGGACGGAAGGATGATGGAGTAGTGCAGCAGGAGGGTCGTTGTGGCGGCCACGGCGTAGAGGTTCGCGCCGGCATCAATGCCGAAGGCCACCAGCACCGGCATAAGGGCCATGCCGATAACCAGCGAGCTTGCAAAGCTGGTCACAAATATGCCGACAAGCAGCATTACGACAAAGTAGGATGTGGGCGAATGCCCGCCCAGCACAGGCTCAAAGACAATGATCATCATGTCCATCACGCCTGTGGCGGGGTTTGTCAGCGCGCTTGCGATGGCCATTGCCGCGGCGACCATGACGAACACGTTCCAGTTGATGGCCTTGGGCGCGACAGCCTCGAAGTCCAGAACCGGCTTGCCGTCAACCTGTATAAAGCACATGATTCCCGTAAGGAGGATGGCGACACCCGTCGCGCCAAGGCCGTTTAGCAGGCCTGTCAGCACAAAGCCGGACGGCAGGAACCATGGCAGGAGCATCAGGAACACAAAGGCCAGCATACCGAAGAAGTTGGCCTTCTGCAGCTTGCTCATGGGCGGCAGGGGGTCTCTCTCGAACATCTCGGTATTAACGTGGGCGACCTTGGTGAGTTCCTCCGGCTTTAGAATGAGCTTCATAAACAGGCAGAAGGACACCAGCCCGACCACCGTGTACGTAAAGCCCAGGAACATGTATTGCGGAACGGGCATTGCCGTTTCGGCGGCAGTGTTGAACACGCTTAGGATCGCAAGGGTGGAGCCGGTAAACGGCAGTGAGGCCTGGCCGGAGACCGAACCCAGGAACGTGCCGACAAGCATCAGCGACGTAAAGCGTTCGCCCTTCTTGTAGCCCAGCTCGTTTAGCACGCCGTACAGCACTGTCCACATAAGTATCAGTGACGGCGTAACGTTCACGGCCACCGACAGCGCGTATGTCGCGAAGAAGAATACGAAGGCGAATACGATGGGCCTGTTGTTGAACACTTTCCGGGTGAGGAAGTACCTGGTTATGTACCGCGTCGCGCCAACGTGCTGGGGCGAGCCGAAGAGGATCATCGAGAACAGCAGCAGCACCACAACATTGTTCCCGAAGGACATCGTCATAACTTGCGCAAAGCCCGCAAAGTCCGTCAGGCCGAAGGCCACAAGCGACAGCAGGCTGGGCCACAGGAAGCCGACAAAGCACCACAACCATATAACGCCCAGGAACACACCGATTATCTGCATACCAACTTCTGTAAGCGGATAAGCCGGCTCGAACAGATTTCCGAAAACAAACATCATGAAAACACCTATGGCCACGTGGACATAGTATAGCGGACTCCTCGGACCGCCGGCATGTGTAGACGCCATGATTTACCCCCTTTTCATAGTTCTAACATCTTCTTATATTTGCTCGAAACGCCCTGTGAAGAAGCGCAGCTGCTTTGGTTCGTAGACCCATTTGAGACCCTTGATTTTGTCACGGTTCTTGTACAGATCGATAACAGCGTCAGCCACTACGTCCATGTGGGCGTAGGTGTATACTCTGCGCGGGATGGTAAGGCGCACAGTTTCGAGCTTGGGCGCGTGATCCTTGCCGGTTACCTTATCCCTTCCCCCGGACACTATGCCGCGTTCCATGCTGCGCACGCCGGACTCGATATAGATCTGGGCAGCCAGAGCCTGCGCGGGAAACTGTTCCTGCGGTATGTGAGGGCAGAAGAGCCGTGCGTCCAGGAACACACCGTGCCCGCCCACAGGCAGTACAATCGGAACTCCGGCTTCCACAAGCCTGTCGCCCAGGTAACGCACCTGCTTGATGCGGTGTTCGATATACTCGTATTCGATGGCTTCCTTGAGGCCGAGAGCCATCGCCTCCATGTCACGCCCGGTCATTCCGCCATACGACGGCATACCTTCAAACACAACCACAAGCTCCTTGGCCTGTGTGAACAGTTCCTCGTCATTAAGGCAGAGGAAGCCGCCGATATTTGTCAGGCAGTCCTTCTTGCCGGACATTGTACAGCCATCGGAATAGCTGAATTCTTCCAGCACGATTTCCTTTATGGTCTTGTTCTCATAGCCCTTTTCGCGTTCCTTGATGAAGAAGGCGTTTTCTATGCAACGCGTAGCGTCCATAAAGACCTTTATACCGTGCTGTTGGCACAGTGCGTAAGTCTCGCGCAGATTCTGCATGGACACGGGCTGGCCTCCGGCAAGGTTGACAGTCACCGCGACACATATGTAGGCAATTTTGTCCGCGCCGTGTTCGTCGATTATGGATTGAAGCTTGCGAAGATCCACATTGCCCTTAAACGGGAGATCAATGGTGGAGTCATGCGCCTCGTCGATTACAATATCCTTGAATATGCCGCCGTTGGCCTCTTGGTGGTAGCGCGTTGTGGTGAAGTACATATTGCCGGGAACAAACTGGCCAGGTTTGATAGCCATTGTGCTTAGCAAATTTTCAGCTCCGCGCCCCTGATGTGTCGGAACAACATACTTGAAACCGAACAATTCCTTGACGGTAGCTTCCAAGTGATGCCAGTTGACACTGCCGGCATAAGCTTCGTCACCCATCATGATGCCCGCCCATTGCCTGTCGCTCATGGCGTTGGTGCCTGAGTCTGTCAGCAGGTCGATATACACATCTTTTGAGTTAAGCAGGAAGGTGTTGTAACCGGCTTCTTTCATTAAAGCCTCGCGCTCTTCGCGCGTATTCATTTTCACATATTCAATAGATTTGATTCTAAACGGCTCAGCGGGATATTTTCTAGACACAATGACCAGCTCCTTAGGGTTTGATGCAAGATGCATCATAGTATTATTACAGCCTATTCTGTGTGTTCATTTTTATGCCGGTCATCTTGACCTCCGGCTTCTCGTCCTCTCTGTACAGCCCCTGGATATCCTTGTTCATCTTCAGGGCGCAGTCTTCGCAGAAGTTGCCGGTCTTTACGGGCTGGCCGCAGCTCTTGCAGCCTATCTCCGTCATCATAGTTTCTGTGGCCACAAGACGGCCTTCGCGCACATAGTTCAGTATCTTCTTGATAGATACGCCGGTTGCGTTCGAGACCTCGCCCATGGTGGAGTTGGGATACTCCTCGATAAATTCCTTTATGGAGTTGAAACCGGCTTCATCCGAATGCTTGCAAGGGTCGCATACCTTGGATGATGAAGTCGGCACAAACATCCTTCCGCAGCTTGGGCAGTTTTTCACGTTCATAGTTGTCCTCCTTTTATGTTAGGGAATGCTGTGGCACAAGTGCTAGAGCAGTCCCAATTTTTTGCGTACTTGCCTCATGGTTGCGGCGGCTATTGTCTTGGCGCGCGCGGCGTTTGAGTGCATTGTATCTTCCATGGCGGCCTTGTCGGCCAGGATGTCGTTATAGCGTTGGGTTATCGGCTCAAGCTCGGCGGCCACGGCGTCGGCCACGGCTTCCTTCAGCGCGCCGTAGGAGCATTGCCCGATTTCGGACAGAGCGTTCTCGATGGTGATCCGCTTCACGCCGGCATAGATATCCAGCAGATTGCTGACCCCCGGCTTGTCCGGGCTGTGCGCGACACGGGCGTCGGAATCCGTCACGGCCTTCTTGATCTTCGAGCGGATGGCCGCGGGGCTGTCCGTGAGGTAGATGATTGCCCCGTCGCCCGATGTGTCCGATTTCGACATCTTCTTCTCAGGCTCTTGCAGGCTCTTGATGCGCGCGCCAACCTTGGGCACAAGGATGTCGGGAACGGCAAAGACTTCGCCGTAGACCTTGTTAAAACGCTCGGCAAGATCGCGCGAAAGCTCCAGGTGCTGCCTCTGATCTTCGCCGATGGGTACGTAGTTGGTCTTGTAGAGCAGTATGTCCGCGGCTTGCAGCACGGGGTAAGTGAAGAGGCCGGCGTTGATGTTGTCCTCGTGCTTCTGGGACTTCTCCTTGTACTGCGTCATGCGGCCCAGCTCGCCCATATAGGTATAGCAGTTGAATATCCACGCCAGCTCCGAATGTTCGGCCACTTGGGACTGCACGTACAGCACAGACCGCGCGGGGTCCACGCCCACGGCCATGATCATCGCGAACAGCTCGCGGCACTTGCGGCGAAACTGCGCGCCGTCGCTGCGCACCGTAAGAGCGTGCAGGTCTACGATGCAGTAGATGCAGTTATAGTCGTCTTGCAGATGCACCCAGTTTGTGAGTGCGCCCAGATAATTGCCGAGATGCACAACGCCCGAAGGCTGCATACCGCTGTATATCCGTTGCCTGTCGTTATTGTCCCATACCATATGTTATCACCTGTTGCTGTAGTTTGCGGCGGCCTGCGCCATTTGGGATGCCTCCTGCGTAAACTGCTCGCGGAAGCCCAACACGCGCGGCACGTAGTTCATCGTCTCTTGGAACGGCGGTATGCCGCCGTGGCGTGTAACGGCACCCGCGCCGGCGTTGTACGCGGCCAGGGCAAGCTCGTAGTCTCCGTCGAAGCGGTCCAGCATACGGCGAAGGTAGCGCGTTCCGCCGAATATGTTCTGCGTGATGTCGAACGGCTCCGTCACGCCAAGGGAACGCGCCGTGGCCGGCATAAGCTGCATAAGCCCCATCGCACCCGCCCGCGACACCGCCGAAGGGTTGAAGTTGCTCTCCGTGCGGATTACGGCGCGTACAAGGTTGGGGTCTATGTTGTACTGTCTGGCGGCCTCCAGTATTGTGTCGTTAATAAGCCGCCCATGCTCGCCGCTTGCGCTAAGGCTTGAAAAATCTTGCAGCAGCCTGTCGAAGCTTGTCTGGCCGCTTGCTTCGGCCGCGGGCTGTGCCGCGCCCTCGTCAGCCCTGCCTGACGCCACGCGCCGTATGTTGCGCGGCTGGCGCACAAGCGTCGCGTCAAGCGTCGCCCGTATCTCCGAAAGTATTTGAGTGTACAAGCCGTGTACGCTAAGACTCATAGATTACCCCTCTAAATATTGTTGTACCAATTTTACCGCCAAAACAACATTTTGTCAATCAATTATAATCAGATAGCTGTGAGGGCGGCGTTTTTTTGCTTGAAAATGCCGGCTAAATATTCTATAATGGAGATGTAGTCTTAATTGACGCTAAACGGTCAATACTTTGAATGACTGATACTATAGCTGTTCCGGTTGAAAACCATCCCATCAGGCTTGTCTTTTTCACGTATGGCGTTGTCAACTCCGTCTAGCGTGCCTAATGGGCACGCGTCGTTGTCGTTTCCTAGCCCTACGCAAAAAATCCCGCGCCTGATGGGACGGTTTTCAACCGGAACAGCTATAACGAAAAAGGGGTCAACAAGCCCTTGGACTACGAAGGAGCATACAATGCCATTTTTTTCAACGGATCTCGGGATAGACCTGGGCACGGCCAACGTGCTTGTGTTTATGCGCAACAAGGGCATCGTGGTGAACGAACCCTCGGTGGTTGCGGTCAACACGCGCAACAAGGAGGTTCTGGCCGTGGGGGACGAAGCAAAGCAGATGATCGGCCGCACCCCGGGCTCGATAGTGGCGATCCGCCCCATGAAGGACGGCGTAATCGCCGATTTCGAGACGACCCAGGCCATGCTGCGCTACTTCATACGCAAGGCATACAGGCGCGGCCTGTTTTCGTCGCGCCCGCGGGTGCTGGTGTGCGTGCCGTCCGGCGTGACGGAAGTTGAGAAGCGCGCCGTAATCGAAGCCACCATCACCGCCGGCGCGCGCGAACGCGACACCTTCCTGATAGAAGAACCAATGGCCGCCGCCATAGGCGCGGGGCTTCCCGTCGAAGAGCCGCAGGGTTCGATGATCGTGGACATCGGCGGCGGCACGAGCGAAGTTGCGGTGATCTCCCTGGGCGGCATCGTCACCAGCAAGTCTCTGCGCGTGGCCGGCGACGAGCTGGACGAGCATATCGTAAATTATGTCAAGCGCGAGTTCAACCTGGCTATCGGCGAACGCACGGCCGAAGAGATAAAGCTGCGCATAGGCACAGTCTTTAACGCCGACCCTTCCGCGATGATGGAAGTGCGCGGGCGCGACCTTCTGAGCGGCCTGCCGAAAACCATCACCATCTCCGCGCCCGAGGTTAACGAAGCCATTGCCGAACCTATCTCCCAGATTCTGGACGCAATAAAACTAACTCTGGAACGCACGCCGCCGGAGCTTGCCTCCGACGTGATGGAGGCCGGCATCATGCTGGCGGGCGGCGGGGCTCTGCTCTCTGGCCTGGACCAGCTGATCTCCCACGAAACGGGTATGCCCGTGCTTGTCGCCCACGAACCGCTGAACTGCGTAGCCCGCGGCACCGGCCTTGTGCTGGAAAACATCTCGATACTCAAGAACGTGCTGATATCGCAAAGGCGTATGCACTGACTGCCATAAGGGGAGTAGGCCTTGGAATTTTTTCGCAGAAACAAGACCGTGTTTGTTGTTGTGGCGGCGGTGTTCCTGCTGATCATTGCGATCATTACGTCGGGCTACCGTATGCGCCCCAACTTTCTTGACTCCACCGTGGGCGAGGCCTTGGTGCCGGCCCAGCGTTCGTTCAACAACTTTGCGGACTGGCTGTTCGGCCTTCCGGCATACTTGCAGAACGTGGGCGAGCTTTACGAAGAAAACGAGCATCTGCGCTCCATGCTGGCCGAGGCTGTGGCCGAGAACACCCGCCTGCGCCTTCTGGCGGACGAAGCGGAGGGTCTGGCCGAACTGCTGGCCATGCAAAACCGCTATGCCCGGCACCCCATGACCGCGGCGCGTGTCGTCGCCGCAGTGTCCAACAACTGGTTCGACGCCTTCACCATAGACCGCGGCACAAACCACGGCGTAGAGCGCAACATGCCCGTGCTGGCGCAGGGCGGCCTTGTGGGCCGCGTGATACTCTCCGGAAACAACTATGCCCGCGTGGTGTCCTTCCTGAACATTGACGAAGCTTCGGCGGTGAGCGTGCGGTCCATCCGCACGGGCGAATACGGAATTATCCGCGGCGATATCAGGCTTATGCCCTATGGCCTGGTGCGTATGGACTACATAGACCTCGGCGCGCAGATCACCATCGGGGACGAGCTTGTCACCTCCAACCTTGGCGACATCTTCCCCCCCGGCATCTCCGTAGGCACCGTGCAGGAAGTCCGCACAGACATCGGCGGGCTGTTTCTTTATGCCATAATCTCCCCGTCGGTCAACTTCCGCAGCATCGACACCGTGCAGATCATCACAGAAACCTTCGGCGGGCATCTCACCGATGAAGGACTTCTCGAAGAAGATTAGGTATATACTCCTTAACGGCTGAAACGTTCA
>Ga0131853_10021414_pt1 | contig 11732 bp, 2 predicted proteins | sample TergutLab28metaG_FD_92764 | JGI IMG/M metagenome (GOLD analysis project Ga0131853, IMG submission 92764) | Labiotermes labralis P1 segment gut microbial communities from Petit-Saut dam, French Guiana - Lab288 P1 (version 2) (version 2) | ecosystem: Host-associated > Arthropoda: Insects >...
AAATTTTTGTTTTACAATAAGTTTATTTCATGCCTTTACATGTTTCGAGCACATGTGCTCGAAACATGTAAAGGCATGAAATAAACTTATTGTAAAACAAAAATTTTGTGCATCAAGTTGGTTAATTAGTGAGATAAACATACCTCTACATGTTTAATTTCACCACCTGCTTCTAAAAGAACGCAGGTGCAGCACGTTTAACGCGCGCCATAAACTGTATACATTTAACTAAATTTATCCAATATATCGATTGCTTACAATTCCCCATTTAAATATCATCACTTGACTACAAAACTACAGCTAGTTCTCCTATGCGAAAGGCATTTTAATTACAGCCTATCACAACAAAAAATTTCAACTCACTGAAAAATAAATTCCAGTTCTTCCAATATACACTGATCTTCTACAGGACATGAAGCACACAACACACGCTACAACAGACTCGGAACACGACCCCTTCGACAGCACATCCTACCGCGTCCACATTCGAAACGCGACTGACAAGCGAACAGGACTCCAGCAGGCAATGGAGAAAGTACACACATCCACAGAAAAAAAAAGGAGTACCGACCGCCGCGACAGAGATGGCACGATCTGGTTTGTGGAGGTGTAGCTTTTATACGAAGATAACCGGAAATAACCGAAGTTAGTTCTGTGCGTAGACACAGATACGGCCAAAAACGCTCGACAAAAGGGAAGGGTGGGGGGGGGGGGCAAAGTACCGCTGTAATCTGAAAGGAGATTAACAATACACAGTGCACATGTTGAAATACTCATTCGTTAATGACAACTAATGGCGAACACATCACGAACTAGTGGAGTTTAACACCAACAAATTACAGTACAAAACGAAAGGTTATCGACCACCGTGCCAGCAACACGTTAAATTACCACACACAACTATAAACACACACACAAAACAGACATTTCTCAGGATAATACAGTTCCAATAAAATATGTATTTCAATACAGTACTACTCACACTCCCGACGATACGCAGCCTTAGAAATTGGTAGTTTTGCCAATCTTAAGGCAGGCACAGTTACTAGAAAGTATAACTGCTAGAATAGTTGCCTAATTATGCGGTTTCTAAACGACTCTGCTTCGACCCAGATTTCAATTTTAAATAAGACAGGAAGTTGTTCCTAAATGAAGAGTAACTGGCCATCAGAAACGAGGTTGTAGTGGCCTTTAACAAAACAAACAGAACAAGCAAAATTCAATGTTGTTCTGACAAGAGATAATTTGTTTCTTTACGAGATTATGTACGGTTTTGGCCTCACTGGCCATTTGCAGCTCATCCAACTGGTACAGTCTGCTGTTACTGTTAGATCTTAAATGCCACTTTTTAAATTTTAACTTTAAAAAACAGACAAAGCAATTTATGGTAATCTGGTTAGGTTAAATTTCAGCCATGTTTGCATTCTTGTCAATATACACTACTGACCCTAATTGCGAAACAGTACACACAAGGCTTAAAAGATGCAATAATTGCAGAACAATATTAAAGACTCTGCGTTCTGTTTCGTAACGACTGCCACTAGAGTATACTGACAATATTTTTCATATGGTTAAAATTTAACTTAACCGGATTATCATGAATTATCTAGATTTTTTAAAGAATTAAACCTCACAAAGGTATGTTGCAGATCCCAAAAATAATATCAAATAAGAACGGATGTATTGCATGAAACTGCTCCGACAAGGCCGAAACATGTAGCCTAGTCAAATATACAAAATCTTATATAGGCTTTACTAAAATCAATTATACGTTTTAAGAGAAGCATTGAATTTATCCAAGTCTGCACATTAGTAACAACAGGAAATGCAAAACCTTAAGTATTTCAAAATGCTAATCCGGCATACGACTATAGCAGAGTAAAACCACGTAACACCTCAGCTCCCTTCTGCTACAACCCACAGCTGCGACACCGTACTTGCTCTATTGACAAAATGGGAGGGAAGAATCGCGAAACGAGAGCGAAATAAGAGGACTTCTCTCTTAGGTGAGTCGTTCATTGAAGTTAAATACTGTCTATGACACAACACACACACACACACACACACACACACACACAAAATGGCAATTAGTGTGACGTAGAATTTATGAACAGAGAAACCGTTCGAAGTATTTGTCAAGATATTAAGCAAGAACAGTTTTTTTTATTGTATTACAAAACCCATTACTGACAAATGATAATATTCCACTGGAATAAAATCAAATAATACGCATAATTTTAATTTTTCGGGTAGGGGGTTCCAAGGTATTTTCTTCCAAGGCCGCAACATGGTAGTCCAAGGTCTGGTGTTATTGTACAAGAGTGACGTAGAGCGAAGCCAAAGATATTTTATTCACTTTCATTCTGTCACTGACGGATGCAACTTGCAGGGGTTTCATGACCCGCTGTACACGGCACTTGAGAGCACACATAAATTATAGTCTTGCTGAAACTCCCGCATAACTTCCCCTTTTGAATTTCTCCTTGTTACGTTACTCTTTCCGTCATCTATCTTATTACGACACAGTATCCAGTAAGAAATGTAAAGTTATCCCTCTCCACGCCCTGAAGGCACACTGGGGGAGTAGAGGTATAGCTCCATTTAATTAACCTCGGCACAAGATGGTGATGAGTGGTAGATTTCACACTCCAATCGCTTTACCCACGGTAGCCACTGAACAGGAGGCTGGGTGGGCCCCAAGATCGGAGATGAGGGAAATTCAGTGCCCCTACAGGAATCCGAACCCCAAACCGTTCAGTCCGTAGCCTACTCACTATACTGACTGCGCTATGGGCCTACCGGATCATCTGTTTCCAGTACATGTGACATACAGGGCAGGAAGGGAATTGGAGAATGAAGTTGCACTGTGGACCGGTGTGGTGCGCAGCAGTCGCCGCGTGTTCTGAATTTAGTCTGGCCTCTAATTCCTAAGCACTGCAGATGTAGAGGGGTATTTTCTATCTGATCACACACACACACACACACACACACACACACACACAGAGTTCGCAGAACTCTTCTGGACAAGGGATCAGGCCGTCTGTCTAACAAAACACAACATTCACAAGAGACACCCATGCCCCAGATGGGATTCGAACCCATAATCCCAACAAACGAGCGGCCTTAGACTGCGCGGCCACCGGGATCGGCACGTTATAACATCCCAAAAATTTTCTGGTCTAAGAAGACGAGGGAAAGCTAATAAAAATTTACCGAAAATACCTACGACAACAATATCGGGGTGGGCTTTCTGCTGAGTTATACAGTTCTCCCTCTGTTACGTCTCAACCACAAGTTGCCTGTCACCAACAAAAGTCCTGCCTACCTATAGCTTCACAGATTTTTTCAAACGAAACAAGATGATATTATAAAACATTAGTATTAGTTCGGAATATTTTTACGGCCGCTTCAGTAAAACATGGACGAACTCTTAGCCTTATTTCCTATACAGAGCAATAATTGTTGGGATTAACTCTTTCTAAAACACTGGTCTCAGGAAGAGCCACCCAATATTCACAGCTCAGGAAGAGAACAGCTCCAGCATTCAATATGTTACATCCTTTTCTGTATACCAGGCGATGGAAGAAATCCTGCAAGTATTGTAATCTTTTTTTTTAAACTCATGGTTCCGTGCATCGTAATTCATTGTTAATAAACATCCAACCAGATGCAACAGTATGCAGGTATTTATTTACTGCAAAATCACTCTACATGTTTCGGGTGTCACAGCATCCATCATCAGGAGTACTAAAAACTGTAACCGCAACCTCCGGTACAGATCATAATACTGGTACAGCTACTTCCCTCCGATCAGGCCACGTTTGAGGGAAGTAGCTGTACCAGTACTACGACCTGTACCGGAGGTTGCGGTTACAGTTTTTAGTACTCCTGATGACGGGTGCTGTGAAACCCGAAACATGTAGAGTGACTTTGCAGTAAATAAATATTTGCATACTGTTGCATCTGGTTGGATTTTTATTAACATTACTGTAATATTTTCTAAATGTAATATCATCAGACGGCTAGGAATGGACATTTCATTTTAAGGCGCATACTAACTCAGCTCCGCCAAACAACGAAAAGTAAGCCCCGTTAGACCTGCACACAACGTTTGGAATTTTAAATTTTATTACAATGTTAATATTTTAATCATAACTAAGAACTTCATAATGTTTCCAGTTTTAATGTAAACAATAGGATCCCACTGGACAAGCTATTTGACTGTACCTTAGTAATACTGTTCTTTGTTGGCCTGAGGATGGCCAGTTAACGGCCGAAACATGTCGCCAGATATAACCCAGTTGTACTAATACATCTGGTCTTTGCATGTGTTGTGTATTGACGGCACTAATATAATAATGAAAAGTAAAACAATTACGATACATGTAAGGTCATCCCACGGCATACCTGGGTAGGCAAGGAAGGGAGGCAGAGGTACAGTTCCAACCCATTTGCAGGAACCCGACGCTAGCAGGGTGTGGATAGTCAGCACCAGGCTCCTGCCGGTTTACCCGGGAAAGACTAGGTACTCATTGAACAGGAGGTTGGAAGAGCTTCGGGGCCGGTCTGGACGGCACTGTGAATCTCGCCCTCACTGGGACTCGATTCCCGGAGCGTCCAGCCTGCAGCGTAGTCGCTATACCTCTGCCGCCTATGATACGTGTGGTTTAGGCTACATATTGAAGGATTACAAGCAGAACTTCTGTACATCGCAGGGACGACAAAGACAAGCACCCGCAATAAGCACACTGCTGATCCACCAGCACAATTAACATCACTCATTCGGATTCTGTACTGTGAGAAGCCTGAAAGCCATACTTAATATACCATACATTCCTCGCCTATTTCTATAGCCACCGGACCTTTTTGAAGAAGTTTTGTGAGGAATTCTTTGTGGTCTCACCGGCAAGGAAAATGGCCACCGCCTTGACATTCTACTCTCCCCATCAGATCATAACTTGAACACCCCTCAATGCAATACAGAATGTATGACCTATCCCTCACCCCCAGTATCCCGACTCCACACCTCCCTAAAATACAGGCAGATGTCACCCTACATAACATATATAGATGAGAGAATATTTGGAATTCGCTCCCTTATAATAGGGGCGCATTCAGAACTTCTAGATGTGTGGTTTCTGTCGGTTGATATTTAAAGGATTAACGACGCATGGGACAGTACAAATATTATACACTTTCGTATAAATGTTAAGAGGAACTTAAATACACTGTATATCAAATGTGAAATAATTACGCATAAATTTTTATGTCAAAGGGAAAGACAATTTGTTTACAGAGTTCCGCTTCTACTACAGGACCATAAACAAGGCATTAATTTGGGAAGGGAAGCTGTAAATTATGCAACAAATTTCCAATCTGCCATTGAGATGGAATGATGGTGGCCTACAGTTAAATCATTTTACTGTGCTGCAACAAGTAGATGGCGATCCTGTCGTGTTCGTGTTGCACTGTAAGTCACACAAACAGGAAAATGCAGGCAAATAAACACCTGCACCGGATGCACAACACAAGAGGGCGTGTGTCCACCACAATAAAAAATAAATTAAAAATACATTATGTGACTATATTGATTCAAGTATTCTATACTGTAACGCTGTGTAGTCTGGTAGGAATTAACTGCGACTCAAAGGAACCTGATGCCTTCATCTTCAGGATATAAATAGCATCAGAACGAGACAGACAGTTGTTTCTCCCGAAACATCTGAGAATTTATACCAGAATACATGGCAACACGTTCCAGAAAACAGTAAACATCATCCTTGAACACTATTGGTGCAAAACGGACAATTGTGACAGCGGCAAGGTGGGTACATTTGCATTCTTGTTAAGCCTGCCTGTTTGGAGACTGCACGCAGCCTCAGTCTCGGGTAACTGCCGGTCAACTTCGTTTCTCGCCTTCTACAAAGGTGGTATAGGAAGGTGCACGCCATTAAACTGCTCACAACCGAGAGTAAATTCTGGTAAAGAGAACAGAGATAGCTCAGTCGATATAGTGACTAAGCTACGGGCCGAAAAGTTGGGGATTCGAATCCCGGTAGGGGGCGAGAGATTTGTCTCTTCTCCAAAATATCACCACCGGTTGTGGGAACCACCCACCCTCCTAAGAACACGTGGAGCTATACCGTTACTCCTTCTATACAGCTTCATATTGTGTACAGTGAAAACTTTACTTTTACGTCTGGCACAACGACATGACAGTAAGTGGCGGTATATTCAGGTCTTCTTGGACCACGCCATGCAGTCCCAGGAGTTTGCTACCACAACCTGCAGAGTGTGTCTACTGTATTTGTAACAGTCTATGCGGCTTTATAACTAACAGAACTTGAACCTTATATGTGTATATTCATATTATAATAGAGTGGGCCGCGTAGCGTAGTCGCTACAGCGACTGGCTACGGACTGGACAGTCCGGGGATCGAATCCCGGTGCGGGTGAGATTTTCCACACCTGTCCAGACCGGCCCTGGGGCCCACCCAGCCTCCTGTACAATGGGTACCGGGTCTTTCCCGGGGGTAAAGAGCGGCCGGGGCGTGACGTTGACCCCTCAACCCCTTCTAGTGCTGTTGTCAAGAAAGAGTAGAGCTATAACCCTACTCCCCATATGGGCCGTACGGCCTGTACAGAGCCTCAGTGCCTGTACAAGGGTGCACTTTACCTTATCTTTTATATCAGAACAGACTCTGAACTCGTCACAGTTTTCTAGTTACGGTCATCTTCAGGTGTGACACAAGGCATAAACCACTATAAAGGGAAAAATATGTCATTCGTTCTTGGTCCAAACACCAACCTTGAACCGGTTATATTCACAGGCATTTTGTGGATTTTCCCCTAAGCTAATGCCAGAATAATGACTTTACGCATGTCAAAATAGGTCCCTTCCATATCCCATCAGGCTAGCTATTTAAACCTGCCATAAGTCTTTACGAATTATACTGTTTTACCTTAGAATTGCAGTGGCCCAATTAAATATGGAGCCACCGGAAATTGAGGAGACAGAAACAATGAATTACGTAGCTGAGCGCTCTATCGCCCACAATTTTACACACACACACACACACACACGCACGCAAACATGCATTAGATATACCATAAAGAAAGCCAGATCGATATTTCAGAATCGATTGTCAGCAACGATCTGAGCGCTATGTGAACGTGTGACGGCACGGATGATGTAATTATGTAAATTAGCGTCGCTTAGAATACTTCTTTTGCGGAAACAGGTTTAACCTAGACAGTGTCTTCTTCGTTTATATGGCAAGTGACAAATTTAGAAGAGAATAAACATTTGTTTGTTAATAGAACACATGGAAACGTTCCATTATTCGTGCGTTACTGTAAGTTTATGCAGTTGCCGCGAGCAGCACACTGTTTCTGTGGTGTAATACCTTTCCTTCAGTCTTGAAATATTTTAATGTCTTCAAAATATGTGTCACTACAATACTGGCATTTTGGTCTTTCTGTCCTGAAACATTATTGGTGTAGACAATTATGACTTCTAGAACAAACGTTCAAGGGCATATGAATGAACACATGTATGCTGGTGAATTACTATAATTCAAAGGCGTAGGTCTGTTACCAATCGCTTGCTGGGAAAGCGGGTTCGAATCCCACCAGGGGCATGGATAGCCCTTGTGAATATTGTGTGTTATCAGGCAGAGGTTGCGACGGGCCGATCCCTCGTCCAGAGGAGTCCTAACGAATGTGTGTGTGTTATTGATTGTGGTCAGGTGTAAGAATCAACCACTACAACTACAATGAGTAGGCAAAAGAGACCAGACTAAGAAAGAAATAAGAAATATTATTAATAATGAAAGAAACTCTAATACTTCAGTAGAACCTGCAGCTAAATTTAAGATACATTTTGTGGATAAAAGGGACTGATGTTTGTAAATTTTACGACTCGGTATACTGTAGAACATGCACTGTTAAGCAATCCTGTTTACAGGGGTGCTGTTAAGTCCTTAGCCCGGCCAGGAAGGAAACAAACTAATGTTTCTGTCAGAATGGCGTGAATTTCCTTCGGCGCCTTGCCTTGCAAAAAAAAAAAACTTGACAGCTCGCTTCTCGATGTTGTTGAAATCGCGCGCATCCCTGATATGATTCCGAGCTTGTTTCCTTCCTGGTCGGGCTAAGGACTTATCAGCACACCGGTATAAAAGAATCATATCAGAGGTTAATTAAAATAATGGCCAATTAAATTTTTAACTTAGAAATTCGAGATTCGCCAACCATCACCTTAAGGCAAGTTCGCACGCTGAAAGTCTACACCAGGCCCGCTCAGCCTTTTATGCGGTTCGGGTAACTTCGTCAAAAATTTGGTCTGCATGAAACATTAAATTCAAGATACAGAACAAAGAATGATTACATGTACATATTCTGAATAAACTAAATTTAAACTGTCCAACACAATATAGGTTTATTGTAATTGCGCCTTACGTGTATGCTACATGTTTCGGCCCTTTCTCAGGCAACATTCAGGCATGTCAATACAAAAATCATTTAAAGGAAGACACAGTTAAGTAAAATGTAAGGGGTCCCTTTTATACATTTATTTCACCCTAGCTTCCTTTAAATGATTTTTGTATTGACATGCCTGAATGTGGCCTGAGAAATGGTCGAAACATGTAGCGTACATGTAAAGCCCAATTACAATAAGGCTGTATTGTGTTCGGCGGAGCAAGTGTAGTTTATTTAGCAAGGAACATAGCTAGATGGTTTCCATAAACAGTACGTATTATCATTTAAGGTGACTGTAGCCAACCTATGTATGAACCCACACGTCATGCAAAGTAAAAATATAATAACAAATTAACTAACTCCATAGAGAAGAGTCCTTCCAAAGGCAACAGGTTCTCAGTTAGTCAAGATATTCCCCGCATTTTAGGGAAGGCTAAGTTTTATGACCGCATTCACGACAGCCCTACACATGACCTTTTCCTGAGCCAGCTCAGTCCATTCCTGGCCTCTAATCTTATTTATTGAAGAACTCTACCAATATTATCTTCCCATCTAAGACTAGGTCTAACAAATAGTCTCTTTCCCTCACCAAAACTCTCTTTGCACCTCTCTTCTTCGCCATACGTGCCATATGCCCCGCCCATCTCATTATTCTTGATTTGATCAGCCGAATAATATTTGGTTACGAGTAGGCAACATATCATAAAGCTACTCTTTATGTAATCTTCTCCACTCCATTGTCACTCGGAATGTACTGAAAATAGCAAAAATGTATAAAAGTGCAATTCACATCCCAGGCTGGGGTGTAGCTATTTTTAGCACATTTTAAAAAAATGAATGTAGTAACTTTATGCATGTCTCCATAAATACACAATTCATATTGTTTCAACATTACTTCGGCATTTTCTCTCGGCTTTGCCAAGGAAAAGGTTAAAAGACGTTTTATCGTTTGAAATGTCTCTACGGAAAACATTACACTGTGTCGTGGGCAACATGTTGACCGCGAGCTAAGGGTTGAGCGGGACTGATCTACATTAATATTATACTGGAAACATATATATATATATATATATAGAGCTGAACCTGGTCGCTATCAAAAGTCGATATGTGCCCTTGAGACAGTCTCGTCAGTCCGCCCCTATATTAACCTGCCAGGAGCACAGCGCACACGCCACTTGGTTAAGGGATTCGACGTCTCATCGCTCTTTTAGGGAACGGTGTACAGGTTGCAGCAGTAACGACGGTACTTCGACACCATCAGAGTTAAAGCACAGGACAAATGCAGTGTGATATACATGACTTTTGCACGGAGCCACATGTATTGTGTCGACTGTCCACGCAGGAGGGGTGGAAGACACAAGCAACTGTACAGCCATTGATTGACAAGTCGCAGCGTGCCCAAATCTAATTCAAATCCAATCTAATCAACATCCAAAGCAGTAGTCAGGGGTACCAACGCAAAATCTGCTGCTGAGTAACAAGAGAGTTCCTACGTTTCTGTTAGCAAAGTAGTATGTTGCAGAGTTTAGGCAGAATTTTTGTTCTATTACTATGTCCACTCGAAAGAGATTTCCATGTACGTTTCTCGATATCCAGATACCACGAATACAAAAATACTAAAGGGACAATAATGCCAAATGACAAGATGTTCCGAATATCAAACAGTTAAATACGTGTATGTGAGCATGAACGGTGAAAGCAAAGAATCCGTCAATGTAAAATCTGATGAACGGTAAAATGTAAAGGTAAAGGTCTCCCCACACCGTGCCGTGCAAGCACATAGGGGGGGGGGCAGAGATAAAGGGCCACTCATTCTTAACTTTGGCGCCAGATGTGTTGGGTTGTCGACGCCACACCCCGTGCACTTTGCATCTTGGACAGGAGGCTGGGTGGCCCTCAGGGCCGGTATCGATGGGTATGGAAAAACCTCGCTCCGATACGGATTCGAACCCCGAAACGTCCAGCCACAGCGAGTTGCTATACCGAATGGAGTTAGGCTGGTTACGAATTCTCGTTAACAATACTAGTGATAATTGTCACAACAGCATTATTACCCTTGGCAAGGTTGTTCTGAGAAACAAACAAACTGTGTATCAGTCTACATAACACACGGCCCATTGGAGTGCACCGTGCGACTGGTGACAGCTTTTGGAAATATTAAAAAAAAAATTCCACCATAAACACGTACAAAAACAAGCAACGTTCTTCACTATCGACTATTTGGAAGGCATTACGAAAACGGACACTACAGTTATGACCCCAAAATGCGACCAGCTTGTTGCCGAAAACAGAAGAAATATCCGTCGATTTTAAGGTTGGACATCCTTTTAAGTTTCAAGTGAGTAGTTAAGTGATAACATTTTATTTTTTTGGTTCCTTGCATCGCTGATCTATATTAATAACTGTCCAACGAGATGCAACACAAAGCAGTCTATTTATTATTCTGCAAGTTAAATCTACATGTTTCGGGTGTCAACCACGTCCATCATCAGAAGTACACAAAACTGTAACTACAGCCTCCGGTACTGGCCATGCTGTGCTGTGCAGCTACCTCCCTCCAACGTGGCCAAGCTAGCTTGGCCAAGTTGGAGGGAGGTAGCTGGCCCGTACCGGAGGCTGTAGTTACAGTTTTGTGTACTCCTGATGATGGGTGTGGTTGACACCCGAAACATGTAGATTGAACTCGCAGAATAATAAATAGACTGCTTTGTGTTGCAACTCGTTGGACAGTTAGTAATATAAGTAAAAACAGTCTACACAACTAATTACGTGTTTAATGAAGCAAAATGTTTCGGCCTGATAATGACCTATTAATAAGGCCGAAACGTGTTGCTCCATTAGAAAATTACATACTTAGTTGTATCGACTGTTATTATGTAATTATTAGAAATATCTGTCGTTAAATTTGCAGGATGATTACGAAAACCACAAACGCTCTCTTTCAATAGAGTATGTTTTTTTCTTCTCCCCACAGTTCATAATTAAAATTAAAAGTAATTTAAAATTATTTAGCTTATTTAATTTGAAGAGGGGCGTGATAGATCAGTCGGTATAGAGACTCGCTACTGGGCGGACGGTCCGGGGATTGATTCCTGGTGAAGGCGAGATTTTCCGCACCCGTCCAGACCGGCCCTGGGGCCCACCCAGCCTCCTATACAGTGGGTACCGGGTATTTCCCGGGGGTAAAGCGGTCGGGGCGTGGCGTTGACCACCAAGTCCATCTAGCACTGTTGTTAAAGAAAGAGTAGAGCTAT
>Ga0131853_10021415_pt1 | contig 11731 bp, 6 predicted proteins | sample TergutLab28metaG_FD_92764 | JGI IMG/M metagenome (GOLD analysis project Ga0131853, IMG submission 92764) | Labiotermes labralis P1 segment gut microbial communities from Petit-Saut dam, French Guiana - Lab288 P1 (version 2) (version 2) | ecosystem: Host-associated > Arthropoda: Insects >...
ATACAGACGGAAAAGATAAGCTCCTGGAATGGCCCGACCGTTCATGTTTGCTGCTTTATGTTAGCGCGCGCATCCACTAAAACATTCGTTAGCCGAGTCCGAAAAACAGCGAAAAAAATCTTCCTTAGCCGAAAAGTTCGTTAGCAGGGTCACTCGTTAGCCGAGGTATCACTGTATATATTTACAAGAGAAAGGAGGCGATTTTGACAGCATTTGTACCTGACAGCTATTGTATGTGTGTGTGTGTGTGTACGTATATACACACACACACACACATATATATATATAAATATATAAAGGTAAAGTTTTCCCGTTACAGCCCCGGTGTGGCCCAGAGGGTGAGTAGAGGTATAGCTCTACTCTTCCGTGACCGCGGCACTAGAAGGGGGTGAGTGGTCAGCAGCACGCTCCGGCCGCACTTTACCCCCGGGGAAGATCCGGTACCCATTGTACATGAGTCTGGGTGGGCCCCATGGTCGGTCTGGACTGGCGTAAAATCTCGTCCCCACCGGGATTCGATCCCGGACCATCCAGCCCGTAGTCAGTCGCTATACCGACTGAGGTACCCGGCCCACTTATATACATATGCATATGGTATCGAAGTAATGAGACGCCTTCATCTTAACGGTACAGCAGCCCTAACAGTCCCTCTTTTCTAGGACACAGAAGGCCTTCGAAGTGTTTGAAACAGTTAATAGACGATTTGACTTAGTATCTCAGAGAAATTCAATCTCCAGTAATACCGCTGTAGAGACTTCAAATATCGCAACGGCGTGATTGAACGAGTGTCAGTTATTAAACCAAGAGGGCAAATGCGATTACTGAGGTATGGCTCCACTTTCTTTTAAACAAGGTGCTACATGGAGATCAATAGCAATCTTCAGGCCCAGGCCACTCTATGCCCGTGGGGTATTAATAGGTCCGACATTCGGAATGTCCTGTGTCACAGGCCATTCTATGTCCGTGGGCCGCTAATAGGCCTGATATCTGTTTCCAGTGTCGGTGGGTAACAAATCGAACACCGATCACTATGCTCGCCACTTTACTTCTCATGCCTTATGCAGTGACAGGCAAGAAATACACAGACAATATTAGCTACAGCTTCACAGTACTCACGGTGTCGCAATTACAAGCAATGTGAGCGTAGGAATTAAGGAATAAGAACTGGATGAGTCCTCGAAACCTTGCCAGATTACGAGAGAGAGTAATTTCTAGAACTTAAAAGTTCGTAACTTTGCTCACAACGGTCCGAAAATGATCAAATTCTAAACCACTTCGATTCAGACCACACCTTTATAAATTATGGGCAAATAAACATAACAAATAATAATAACAGTACTGGACAAAGTGTAAATTCTGTGACTGAAACAGAATGTTTGCTATCTTCCAAAGGATTTGAAGTGGTAATGAGTGTGTAACACTGACTGCTTACTGCAGAGACCGGACACAAGTAAACTTGGGCAATTGATACAAGATTAAAGTAACAATAATATGACAGCGAAACGACTTTTATTTGAGACGAAAGAGATTAAGTTGGAAAAAGCTTCTCATGTCTGAAATAGTGTGTAAAGAGTTTCAGTGCTTGCGTCAAAAGCACAAAATTCTTGGTAAAAAGCTTTCAATTTATGTGTCACCAAATTTAATCAGAATGAGTTCAGCAATTTTTGAGGTGTATTAATTTTATACACTTTTACACAAAGAAAAAGCTCTCAGAATGAACCATGATTCGTATGACGTTAGTTCTTTGGAAGAATAATCAGTTTCATAGAAATGAGAGAGGTTCAGCTGCCTAATTACACCAGGCGAAATATTTGTGGATTCGTTTCACACATCCGAAGCTATTAACGATTTCAGAGAACTGCCGATGACATGTTGCCCGAGGCTTGAAAATTTAAAACATATTCAGTACAAAGAAACATTCTTCATGAATTACAATAGGTTTCGCCTTGGAGTCCGTGATGACATGAGAGCAGAGTTGTAAGCGTGATGACATGACAGCAGAGTTGTTAGCGTGTTGACATGACAGCAGAGCTGTGTGCATGATGACATGAGAGCACAGTTGTAAGCATGATAATTAACAGCAGAGCTTTAAGCGTGATGATCTGACAGCAGAGTTCTAAGCGTAATGATATGACAGCAGAGCTGTAAGCGTGATGATCTGACAGCAGAGTTCTAAGCGTGATGACATGACAGCAGAGCTGTGTGCGTGATGACCTGACAGCAGAGTTGTAAGCGTGATGATATGACAGCAGAGCTGCAAGCGTGATGGCATGACAGCAGAGCTGTAAGCGTGATGGCATGACAGCAGAGCTGTAAGCGTGATGGCATTACAGCAGAGCTGTAAGCGTGATGACCTAACAGCAGAGTTGTAAGCGTGATGACATGACAGCAGAGCTGTAAGCGTGATGATCTGACAGCAGAGTTGTAAGCGTGATGACATGACAGCAGAGCTGTAAGCGTGATGATCTGACAGCAGAGTTGTAAGCGTGATGATCCGACAGCAGAGTTATAAGCGTGATGACATGACAGCATAGTTGTGTGCGCGATGATCTGACAGCAGATTTGTGGCACGTAAGCATATCACGTATGAAACGACAGTTGACATGGCGCCATTTTGTAAACTTCATGCAAGAAATATGTTGCTTTGGGAAGTGGGTGATCTAATTTCAGACATATAGACATTGAAGCCAACATATTTGAATGCCTTTGCTTAGTTATTTACTCATTCTCCGTGGGAAACTTATGCCAAGTACGTGATGCTGAACGCTACCACTAGCTAGTGTCAAAGTCAACAATGAGTGCAGCCATACCTCCACCCCCTTTACGGCTTAATGTCGTGCACTGTGACATTAATATTTTACTCATTCACATTTTGCTAACAACAACTTCAGTGGCCCAGACTTCCCGTTGTCCGCCGTACCGTTCCCTTGAACAGCGCAACCGTCACGGAATGTCCCATTGGATGCTGGCTTTACATGCAACAAAATTTCCGTGCTTGGGAAAAGATGAAGAAATACTCACTAGGAAGATTATCGAAAATTGAATTATAAAGGATGTGGAACGAAGGACTCATGCCTTAATTTGATGTAGGATAAGTGTCTGGAGATGGTTTAAGAACGTTTAATTGGTGAAAAATAGCGTAGGGTAGGGTGGATGGAGGAGAGCAACTAGCGCTTATCCTTCTGGGATAGTGGAGTCATAGAAGAAGAAGAAATAACTGGGCAGACTGAGGATAACCGATCTCGGTCGAGATGTCAGTCCGGGACCTTCTGAATACAAAGCACGCATTGCATTTTTCGTTGAAATGGCCATTCCTTCACTCTTTCTTTCGTTTTCTCTCGTAGTCGGTTAAGTACGAAGTGAATCCATTAATACAGCTAAAGAAGACTGCGAATGGTGTAATTTACCGCTTCTTTCTTCGTTCTCAAAATGTAATACAGCTCACGGTACCCGCGTAAATGTAATTTCATTGACACCCATAAGAAAAGTTTGGCCTTCCCTGTGACGATTTGGACAAAACTCACCACTGCTGAACAGCATTGCTTTCCGATTTCTATGCTGATTTTCAATCACTTCGGACAATAAATATGGCAAGTAGGCTTACTAACAGAAATGTCTTCATGCCAACGTGAACAGCACGGTTTTCCCTGAGCCGAGGGTCTCTAAAATCACAACAGCTCAGTAAACTGCTGTCAATATTTTCCGTACAAAAGAAGCAAAGTCTCACCTACTCACCTCAGTATTTCCAATTTCGAGATTTTCCGCCCGTCCAGACCGGCCCTGGGGCCCACCCAGCCTCCTGTACAATGGGTACCGGGTCTTTCCCGGGGGTAAATTGCGGTCGGGGCGTGCTGCTGACCACCTACCCCCTTCTAGTGCCGCGGTCATGGAAGAGTACAGCCATACCTCTACCCACCCTTTGGGCCACGCCGGGCCTGTAACGGGATCACTTTACATTTACCCTTTCCCATTTGTCAAGACACTCATTTTACCCAACAGTATCATAGAGATACTTTCTGTTCCAAATTCCATCCTCATTGTTAAAAAATTCCTTAAGTAATGCATATCTGTCATTGACAGATTTTCAGGAAAGTGGAGATTGTTTCACAGCTGTTTGTAAAGACTTAATATACTGAATGTCATGAAAATGCGAAGCACTGTTCAGTTCCCGATAAAAAGTCACATACGGCAGACGAAAGGACAAACGTTGACGTCCACACAAGGCGCTCTTTCATTCTTGGCTAAGTGCTCTTAAAATCACAAAATTTAGGAAAACACTGCAGCTGCACAATCAGTTAATGCACACCCGCTCATTGTAACAGGTGATCTTCACACGAACGTAGCCACAGTTAACGAGGTCAAGACAACTGAAAGAGAGGATGGGTGACCTCAACTGTCGAGGCCAAATTCGATAGTGGTCTCTGATTGCAGATCCGCTGAGGATAAAACATGCGAGCCACTTCACAATCCTTGGCATCAACCCTTTGTTTTGATTATTGGTGCATAGCTGCTTAGTATCCCGGACTTTGACACAGACGGTTCTAAACACAACCGCCCCTGCAGTCGAAGGCAGTCAGTCACAGGATCTCTAACACGGACACCAATGTCCCACGTTCATCCACAATCGTGTCCGTACAACAAGACCGAAGTACTACCCCACCAATAAATGAGGCCCTGGGCTCTTGTGTTTTGCGTTTGGGAAGTATTTGGTCCTAAGCCTACACGAAGAAGAGCTCGATTTCGGTGGGAATAATCAGATGATTCATTTCTTTTCCCTCAGTACCTCAATATCAAGCTCATGCACCGCCACTCCGACAGATTTCCAGTCAAAGACGCGCAGCCCTGTACAGAATTCTGTGCTGCGTTCCGCTGGCGACTAACACTACTGCGTTGGTTGCTCCTCTAGTCAACGGTCAGACAGGTTCGGGTCACATTTTCCTGGGTGCTACGATGCAAACCTCAGGGTTCGCCATTTCCTGAAGTCATCTCAAACGGTCATGTGTCTTTCAGTGTCTGTTCTTTGGTCCGTGTCCATTTTATCCTGTAACTCTTATGTCCGTCCTTCGAAACCATGTCCTGTATCGTGGACCTCTATGTAGTGTGCCCCTGGGGTCTCAGTCCCCCGACCGCGTTCCTTTGTCCCTTGCACTTCAGAACGTATCCATTGTCACCCTGTCCCTCGAGACCCTAATTTTCACAACCTTTGGTCCCATGTTATTCCGCTTTGTAATTTCTCCGTCTAGGTCCATCATCACCCTTCTGGATCACGCGATCTTACATCACTTGTCCCTCGGTCCGTGCAGTTACATAAGCTATAACATAGTCCGGTGAAGACTACGAATTTTCTCACCCTGGACAGCCGGTGTAAAGCCAAACTTCCTGAAAAAGAAGACGACATCCTTCTGCCTTATTAGGTTCTCGACATTTGGGGCTGCAGACACGGCCGAATACAATGTCTGTCATATGCACAAGTTACTTAACGAATTAGATGAAGCATAAGACATATAAAGAACGCCTGTCATGAACTCAACCAGTCAGATTTGGATGTCAGTTCGCATTTATTGTAGTACGAGAGCACCACACTGGTCACACAAAAAGCGACGCATTCAGTGAGGTGTAGGCGTGGAGTTGATTTGTAAAAAAATCCTCTCAGTTTAGTATTCATTGTGTTAACCTGATCCAAAATTTTCGAGATTATTTCACTTTAAATTATGCAAATCGAAGCCTACTATTTTAATACACAGCATTCAGCTTGCGAGTAAGCACGTAAAGACATCTGAAAGCTACACAAGCTACCAAGCAATACTCGTTACGGTACTAGGAATAACGGGAACAAGAACCTGCATGTTGCTTCTTTGTTAATTTTCATAGAGTCAATCCCCTACATTTCTACCCTTTATCACAGCGCGTACCCACAGAATATATTTAATGATTGTCCTGGGCAGCGTTAATGGGCTGATCTTTATTGTGGAACATGATCGAGACAAACTGCATGATCTTCGGTCTGAAGGAACTGAATTATTTTAACACTTTAAATTAAAATGTGGTATGCACCGTCAACAGAACATGCCTATCATAAAAATTAAAAATTAAAAAATTAAAAAAATTATTTTTCCTTATCTTTCCGTTTCTTTTCTTAACTAAATGGACTTATAAGTAAACTGTATGTACTATATGACGAGCTATATGCTTGCAACTTCGTCATGTACCTAAGTCACCAATCGCATTGACTGTTTTAGGTCAATTTTAATATTATCTTCCCGTAAACTCCTATAGCTCTCATGTGGTATTTCGGTTTTCCATCTAAACTTATGAGAGCATTTCTCACCTTTATCGTGTGCTGCACATACCCCTCCATAACCACAACATCCTTCATGTTTGTATCACCCTAGATTTGTTTTGCGCTTAGGACAAGTTATGTAGCTGCCCGTTATGCCAATTTATCTTCTGACTCGAGTTCTGATAGTCTCCACACCTGCTCGTTTCCATACACCACTATCCTGTGTGTCACAGCCTGGCAGGCACAGATGGAGTTTCACGCCTGCACAGAACTAAATATGACTGTATCAAGTCACATCAGCTTGTAGCGACGAGACAGGACACACCTCTAAACTTACTGGTGTCAGACAATCTCGGGATTTAACCCACTTTCAATTTAATTCTGAATCACATTTTGATTTTCTATTGATTTTCTTTAAGACAGTGGTTTTCAAAGTGTGGTCCGCGGATCCCAACTGAACCGCAACCGGTTGCCTTGGAATCCGCGGATATATTTCCCTTAAATTAAAGAAATAGTTCCTTGTTAAAAATAATAGTGGAACTTCTTTAATTGGCGAGGTGTTTATTTCGAATCACTATTAGAATAATTAAGAACTTCCAATAACCACGAAGAACCAACTATCATTTTAATTAAGGCCAAATCATGCAATGTATTATTACTTATGCTGCTGGTATGTATTGGTAGCTATCTAATATCAGTTCTGAGATATAAATTATTAATTTTGGATTCCTCTCATCCAGTCACTCTATATTTACGAGAACAAGGACGTAAGAAACCGTGGTTATTGTTTGATGATAAAGGAAGTCCGCAAAAAATGATTTTTAGCAAAAAGTTTTAAGATATTTGTTCCCTCATTCCATCAGACAATCGGGACAGCGGTCCCTGCGCACGACAAGAAGCATGTGTAGGAATGGGCAGGGGGCTTATATCCATTCATTCTTAAGTTGGCACTAGATGGGAGTCAGTGGTCGTCCTCACCCGCCAGCCCTTTTTAATTCTGCTGACAGAATCAACATTACCCATTGAATAGGAGTCTGAGGCAGAAGGAAACAATTATGCATTGACATGACCGTCATAACACAACTATATTTTCAATTATACAGAACATGTCAACTACATGTTTCGGCCAATACTATTTTTGGCTATCGTCAGGTTGGATATAATTATCGGAGAAAACTACACAATATGTAATATGATACAATATAACCATCAATGTTGGTGTAAGTGGAGAGGGACGAGATCTCGTTTACAAAAGAGTTGGAGGACATATGTGCAGAAGGTTTAATTTGTAGATCTCGTCCCCCTCTATTTACACCAACACTGATGGTTATACTGTATCATATTATACATTATGTAGTTTTCTCCGATAATTATATCCAACCTGATGATGGCCAAAAATAGTATTGGCCGAAACATGTAGTTGACACATTATGTATAATTGACAATATAGTTGTGTTATGACAGTCATGTAAATGCATAATTGCTTCTTTACGTTTTAACTAATGCAACGGGGATGCCACTCCTGTAATGAGTCTGAGGGTTTCCACAGTCGGTCTGGATGCTTTTGATAGGAGAACGTGGCTTGATGCACCCGGGAATCGAACCACGAATACTTGTACTTTGGTCAGTATAACGACTGAGCCATCCCGGCTTTCCTGTAACTCTGCTTTCGTAATATTAGCCGAAGTGCGGTTACTTTCGTAAAGGAAGTGTGGGTTTAAAAGGTATCTTGACGCCCCAACAAAGAGCACCGGCATTCATAAATACTGGGTCAATGTTAGGCTGCGAGGTCTGCCCGCCTTTGAGTGTGTCTGCTGCTGTCTTCACTTTCATCTCTCCAAACAGCCAGTCCGTCAGTCAGTCGGTGTTTGCCTTAACATTAACTACAGCGAGTGAACGTAAAACGCATGAACCGAAACAGCGACAACGTTAGCCACCCGTCAGAATATCGTCACAGCTGAAGGTAACGTGAATTTTGCCTATAGATTCGCCTACTAAGCAAAAAATAAACAATATACATTACGTTTATTCCGCAGGCTTTTTTTACACAAATATGGAGGCTTTCAGGCCGTGAACATATTGTAAGGTTATGAGTTAGGACACCGTGCGTTCTGGTAAGTGTTTTCAAACATTCTTTTAAAATAAGCAGTTCTGCCGGCAGAGGCATAATACATCTGCGAAACATGTAGTTCTACAGGCGCATGCAGTAGCTTCCCCAAAGATTTTGTAACCACTTACCAGACTATACAGTGTCACACAGGCAACATTTTTTCTGATTGTATCCGAGACTACCTAAGGATTGATACAAATTGGCTAGCGACAATAGCTCAGTCAATACAGTGACTAGGCCATGGGATCGTTATTCCACGGCTTGCGAATCAATTTCTGGCAGGAGAAAGAGATTTTTCTCTCCTTCAGACCGTCCAGACATGCTCTGAGGTCACATTATCTCCTGTTCAGGCCTCTCCCAGCGTGTGAAGCTGGTCACACGTCTCCATCTAGTACCGAAGTAAAAACGGAATCAACCACCACTCTCCTATACTCCTGCACGGTGTCCATCTTAATTACGCTCAGAAACAATTTTATTGTGCGTAAGAGCGATATACAACACGTAACGTAATTAGAGAGATGTGTGCCTGATTGTGAAATCTATGGTATGTTATTGTATACATCAACCGGCAATACAATGCACCATTCGTGTCATTACACTTGCCAGCAGCAGCTAGGGAAAATTGGAAGCATTTGGGGTATTTGGTCTGGTCACAGACATTCCAAGGCAGGAACTTCTGGTTAAAATGAGGCTTTTATTTGGTGAGTTAGTCTGTGAGTTTATTTTCTAACTTATTATTCTGAAATGAGTTTCAAACATATTTATATACAGCTGAATTCTGATTACATTTTGTACTACGGCAGGTACTGAATTTATTTTGTCCATTTTTTTTGCATCTGCGAGCATCGGACTCTAAAGGAAGTGAAAGAGGCAAAGGTGGTGTAGCTCCATGCATTCCTAACTTCGGCATTTGATGGAAGTTAGTGGTCACCTTCACTCTCCGACCGCTTTCCTGCACGGAAAAGACCCCCAGTTGCTTTCCGAAAAAGAGACTAGACAAGCCAGCAAGCCCGGTCTGGGCCGCTGGAGTCACGAACAGATCTCTTGCACCTACCGAGAGCCGTACTATGATCCTTCGTCGTCCAACCCACGTATTGAATATATCACTATGCCACCTGAGCTACGACAGGACACTATATGTCTGCCTCATTACGGCCGTACTATGGCTCAGACGGTTAGACGCCGACCTCACACCAATGAGAATCGGGTTTGATCCTGGGCCATTATGTGTGGGATTTGTGGTGGACAAAGTAACAATGGAACAGGTTTCCAAACTAGTTTTTCCCTGTTATTACCATTGCATCAGTGCTCCATGCTTATTCATTAGCCTATTATGCACGTCATTTAACTGTGGCAGTTGACAGCACTGTGAACAACACCCTTTCTGTACAACACGTACAGCGGACACAATTTCAATACTGTTCCTTCTAACCACTCAATTTCTGACACGACATCAAATTACGTTTGCTTGCAACGAATTTCACATCATCGGAAAGCTATTTCTTCTTTTCACATTTCCTCCAGGGTCTTTAGCAGATATTACAGGCGCCAACCTGAGGAACACTACAATTTGTCACCAGGATATGTGTGTTCCTTGTAAAATGGCATCTGTAATGTGGTGGATGAACAGGATGGAACACTGGAGCTCAAGCGAGGAAACTCAGAGATTTGCGTAACTGCAAATTACGTCGTGTTACATCTTAATTAACCTATGACCAGATGTAAAAATCTGAAGCCACTAAACGATATTAACGGTCGCAAAAATCAGATTTATGTCTTTAACAACATCCAAAGTATTTTCAATCCAGTATCTCTACCTAACAAACCATGTTCTTGACACCAACTCAAAGGGATCAAAACATTCTGTAATGCTTTCATAACAGTTACGCCCCTCGGGGACCTAATTTTACAGAAAGTTGCCCCTTTGTGAAATAATACGAAGATAATACAAGAAGAAAATGTTACGGTGGTACGAGTAGGAACAGTTACTGATTTTATTAAAGCCTTTACAAATCTTGCACCAGCAGGTTGTACAGCTGCTCCATCTAACAAGAGAATATCTATAGTGTGTACCTCTGATTACTAACAGGTAGTTAACTAACTAACGAACTCTTAAAACAATTCTGTGAAATGCAGCCCTTGCTTATAAACTAACAGCTCGGTGGCCACTGCGCCTTCCCCGGCACTCTCCTGTATCCCGAGCTAGATCAATCCATTTCATGACATCCGATCCTTTTTCTTTGCGATTCGTTCCGACACTGACATCCCATTTGTACGTAGGTCTTAAGTTGGTCTGTTTCCTTCAGGTTTCCTTGCCAAAACTCGTTTCATTTCTCCTCCCCCATGTATTCCACTCAGCCCTCCCAGCTCATAATTTTTAATTTGAGAGTCCTGAAATATTTTGCGAGGAGAACAACTCGTGAAGCTCTTATTTATGTAGCTATATCAATTCTTCTTTTGTTTCGTCCCTCTTAGGCCCAAGTATCTTCTGCAACGACCTGTTTCTGAACACTGATTCCATGCTCTTCCCATATTGCGTGAGACAAAAAGTAATCCCCATACAATGGTATAATGGAATATTGATGCTTTTAGGAATCAGGTGATAAACGAAAGTGATACTGTCCCGAATGGTACAAACATTCCCCAGATTATTATCCTTATATTTTGTATTCTTTTTCGAAAGAAAATTTAAAGGAATATGGCCATTCATAAGTATCCGAACTTCGCTACATTTGCAAATGATGTATTCGCTACTGTCATGCTGTTTCATTGCCCTGCAATCCGCTCAAAAGACATGCGCTGATCCGTAGTTTTCGCAGCATTTACTTCTAGACCTAGCTCCTTACCAGCGAGTAAAAAGGCTTCTGAATTTTCTTTTGTAGTGCTCAAGTTTTGAAGAACAGATTAACATGATCAGCGTAAACCAGATGGCGGATGCGTCTCATTCAAATGCAATCCCTCAGGCTTTCTAACGACCACTCTAATGGAAATCTGAAAAGTAGTAGCAAAAAGCCTCTCATTTCTCAGACAGTTATACAGAGGAAATGCACCAGAAAAATATTTCTACACATTGAAGCAACAAAGAAATTTACACCACTATACTAGTTAGGCTTATGAAGCCTTAACATCGCCCCTAGGCTTGGTAAATACAAAAGTGTAAACTTTGCAGACTGTCAGAGGTAAAAAAAAAACAAACATGTCTACCGGCAGTACAAGAAATATATATATATATATATATATATATATATATATATACAGGGTGTCCCAGGAGGAAAGGACCTAACTTCGGGAGAGTGTTCCTTAGGTCAAACTATACCGATATAACCCAAAACACCTATATC
>Ga0131853_10021416_pt1 | contig 11730 bp, 9 predicted proteins | sample TergutLab28metaG_FD_92764 | JGI IMG/M metagenome (GOLD analysis project Ga0131853, IMG submission 92764) | Labiotermes labralis P1 segment gut microbial communities from Petit-Saut dam, French Guiana - Lab288 P1 (version 2) (version 2) | ecosystem: Host-associated > Arthropoda: Insects >...
TATATGTGTGTGTGTGTGTAACATACCACATACTAGAGTAGGTGTTGGACATGACCTCCTTCAAATTCCAGACATGCTTGGTACCTGGTTAACTGATTATGTAAATACTATTTGAAGTTCTTGTCTAGAAATTGCCATTATTGTGCATCTGATGAAACTGCTGCTGCATGACAAACCACCAGTACTGTCTTCACATGTCCAGTTACATTGAATCATCTGACATTTTAAGCCACATATTTCGGTTTAATCAGTGTTAACAGCTGTGTGAAGCACATTATAACGTAAATTTGTTGTCTTCATGAAATGCATTACAGTTCATAGAGGATTTTCACTGTGGAAATGTGTATAGAGAGTAAATCGTATTAATTGTGTCATAGGAAACATAGAATCTGTTTCCCATTGTTTTATTTTCTTCAAAATTAAGCATGTCTGAGAGTTGCAGGAAGTTATTTCCAACATCCACCCTAGCGTTTGGTAAGTTACATTATATATATCGTATACAGAAATGTGAGGCAATTATGCTAGTTGTGTGTCTGGGATCAGTTTTCGGTTGAATTCGCTGTAGTACTGCTACCTATTCTGGCTGAGGTTGTTTTGTGGATTGTCTCAGTATTACAGTCAGATAACATCCACATATACTTATTGTTTACTGCTTATCCTGCCAGTCAGTGTTATGTATTCTGAGATGCTGTGAGTGCCAGCAAACCCTAAATAAATAAGTAAGGCACAATAATGTCATATAAAACTGTGATGCTCTCTTCTACTCTCTTAATCACCGTGTATGAACTGAAAAAATTGGTTCGAGTGGTAACAGGAGGTGCTTGCTTCAGATCTCAGTGAGTCCAGGGCTGTTGTGACATTTTCTTGGTTTTTTACTATCGCACCAGACAAGTGATGGATGAGTTCCTCAAATTAACCGTGGCCATGTATTTACGTGTCATTTTCAGTTCGTTTTTCTCTCATTAGTCAGGTAGTGGCAGGTTCTCAGCATGAATGTGGTAGTGTGACATGGTCGCCTTAAAGGAGGACACTGATAAAGGGTTCTTTCCCTGCGGGTAGAACATTCAGGGTATGAAGCTGACTACTTGCCTCCATCTGGTGGTGAGGTTAAGGATGAATGGAGCTCTATATCTTCTGCCCCTCTATATCTCCACGTTGTGAACACTGACATTTTGACGTTTATCTTTCCTATAAGTGATACTTTTGTCGCATTTTTCATATGTAGGAAACTAATTCCACCTCACAGTTTCTTATTACCAACTGATACACAAGAGAATTGCTTTAAAGGGGGGGTATTAAAATTTACATTAACACAGCTGCAACATGTTTCAGTGTGATCACCATCATCAGGGAGCGCATTACATGGGCTTGCTAAATTTAGAGTGTTAAAACATTTGATTAAAATACACCATTGTGGTTAATCTGGTGATGTGGCTATGTATGTTGTCAAGTGTGCAGTGATAAACATCACATCATTGCAGACCTAATGACATATGCAGCCACACCACCAGATTAACCACAATCATTTGTTTTAAAACACTGTAACTTCAGCAAGCAAGCTCACACAGTGCGCTCCCTGATTATGGTGATCACACCAAAACATGTTGCAGCTGTGTTAATGTAAATTTTTATACTACTTTTAAGGAAATCCTCTTGTGCATCAGTTGGTAATAAGAAACTTTGATAATAGCAAGATGCAGGGTACAAATGTCGGGGGTGGGGGAAGAAAAAAATAATTCCACTTCATTCATTGATTTTCCTCATTTAATTTAGAGTTGTGTATTTTTTATTTTTGTCATTTTGGTGCATTAGTTATGAGGTATTAACAGCTTGTATGATACTTAAATTTCCAAAAATTAATTCTTCCCCCACAGAACAAGGCACTTAAGGTTTAAATCTGTACCATAAAGGAAGGTTAAGTACAGATTTTGTGTATGTTAAATTTCTTGGATATAACCTCAAAATTTTGCAGTATCGCTGTGCTTTTAGTTGTTAGTTTACGGTGATTCATACGTAATGTGTGGGTATGTTTATGAAATGTCCATATTGAATTTCACTTTCGTTCGTTATTTATTACTATCAGACCGGAAGCTAACAGCAACAGGTATACAACCAGAATATTGTTAGCTTACGTTCTACACAGAAATTACCATAACAAATGCGGCATTTTTCGAAAGTCCAGTACCGTTATGTTGGCACTCTAAATTTGTGGCCCTAGCGTCCATCCCATCTCTCTAATCTACATGTTTGCCATGTTGTTGTTATTGATTGTAGGAAATTGAAAACCAAATTGTGTGGCTGGGCTATAATGACATAATATTTAGTACAAGAAGTTCGGAAGTTTTAAGGATGGAATATACACATACAGATTGCATGATGGTTGTTAGGAATGGAAAGTGGCTGTTAAGATGATTTATTGGCATTAGCATCTTGAGACTGATGGAAGTTTTGTATTCAGGATTGAAATTTGGTATGATATTGATATGTTACAGTAGTTACCATAGTGGGAGGTGGTTTGGAAACTAAACTATAGATTGTAGAACGGAAGGTGGCATGTGTACTGGGTGCCTGGAGCATGGGGAAACTGACTAGCATGGTGTTGTTTGACACACAGACATAACTGAATGCTCTATTAGGTGCTCTCCCTTTTTCATCTCACTATGTGTGAAGCTGTGCTGCTATAGAGCGCTTTACACCCACTGGATTTTGAAATGCTGCGCTGACAGAGACCCTGAGCGCTTTGTAGCAAGACCAGGTGCAACTGGAGAACAGGCAGTTAGTACACTGATGGTTCTTAAGTCAGTGCACTTGTGTAGGTACTGTCTGTAGCACTGCTGTATTGATATTGCTTTCAAGTTACGATGCCAATGCCTCTGCTGCTGTAATGTTGAATCTAAGAAAAGGGAGACTGAGAGGAAAACCTCTTCTTCAGTTTGAGTGAAAGCTTATGCAAATGTCATGTTGGTCTCATGTGGTCTTCTGGGTTGTTATGATGCTGTGTAGTCATACAGATGGTTGCCAGTCAAGATGGAGGCAGCATATTCTCCTGGAATGTTGGTGAACACGTACAAGGCTACACAGTGTTATAATCCAGAAGGCCAGGAATTATGTTTGAAATTTGTCATTTTCAAATAAATTTTTCATCTTGCATTTGTTGCATAATAGCAACAGTAGTAACTTCAACTGAATGTCGTGTTTCTGTAATGGAAGCAAAGTTGTAACAGAGTTGTAAATGGGAAAAGATGTAGGTGGTTGGTTTCTTAATTTATTTTTTGAAGTTACAAGTATAAATTATCATGCCCTGTTTTTACACACATTCCCTAAATTGCAAAAAGAAACTACCGGCTCTGTAATGTCTGTCTGTCCATCCATCCGTCCACATGGAACAATTTGGCTCCTGCTCTAACAGAATTTCATGAAATTTTATATTTGAGGATTTTGCAAAAATCTGTGGAGAAAATCCAAGTTTGATTATAATCTGATAAAGATAATGGATACCGTACATGAAAACCTATGTACATGTATGATAGTATTTTGCTTAATTCTTCTTAGAATGAGAAATATTTCAGACACACGTCGTAGGCAAGATTAATACGTGCATTTGATGTTCAGTAAATTATTTTCCGAAAGTCTTGCGATTTGTGAGATAATGTGGAAAAATATGGCAGAGCCAGACATGCCACAGATGGAAATATAATATGGCACAGAAAATATGCGATATGCATGCCAGATAGCTAGGCAAGAACGTAGACACACTGTCATGATAATGAGCACTTGCTGTTTTTTGTTACTGCAATGATGGTTAACGCAAATGCATCTGAGTGTTACAATATACATATTTTGCCTGTCTTGTTTATGTATTATTGCAACACTGAAGGCATGCGTGGAATATCTTTGCTCCAATAATAAAGTCTCCTGACTATTGTCTGTTTGATGCCTGAACATATATAATTCACAGTGTTATTCTCAAAACACCAAATGTCATATTTTTATTGCTGCTCTTTTTATTCTTGAGGGCATTTAATTCTGGCACCAAAGGTTTAAGTACGAATGCCAACCACTTGACGTGGTATTCTATAAAAGACATGGATTGCAGTGGTTTTTGCAGTACCCTGACTATTTTCTCTCTGATGCCCGAACATATAAAATTCACACTTGTCACCTGTCACAGTGTTCTTAAGAAACTGCACGTCTTCATATGCATGCTCCAACAAATCACGGGCGATTGTCTGACGTTGCTCACGTTGCGGCACAAACTTCGCGCACACACATTTCATGTGCAGATCGTTGGTTAAAATTGCATCGCATGAGCCCACGGAGATCCCACAGTCATCTGCTATCTCTTGTACTGTCAGTCTCCTGTTATTGCGAACGATTGTTCTAACTTTAACAATCATTTCCTCGTTTCTTGACGTTGACGGTCGTCCTGAGCGGGAGTCGCTTTCAACGGAGGTTCTACCCTCTTTAAATCGACGGAACCAGTCAAACACTTGTGTACGACCAATTGCGTCTTCACCCTATGCTTGCTGCGATAATTGATACGTTTCTGTTGCAGTTTTTCCAATTTTAAAACAAAACTTGATGCAAATGTGTTGTTCGATACTTTCACACATCGTAAAACTCGCTATGACATAAACGCACGTGTTACTTCCACAACCTACTGCAGCCAACTGAGCAGACGCAGCCACTTGCAACTTGTGTCATGAGTTGCTAAGACATGTATGAACATGTCAAGAATGGTTGCAAGCACATCCCACCCAGTGAACAACCACTACAATTCCAATCAAGATACTATTTCAACAAACCTCATTAACCATGACTCTCAGACGTAATGCTGAGACAGACCTTAGTTTCATTCTGCGTGGCTCGAACATCAGGACAGACATATAGGGAAATTTTTGGCAAACCAGATGTATCGGAATTTGCAGCGTCTTAGTGAATCAGACTGAATTTGACTGAGCTGGGCTCAATTTGGCTTAGTCTGCCAAAGTCTCGTACATCTTGGATACAGATTTTGCACATCGTTGCTATCTTCCAACCTTGTCCTCAGCCTGTCTACAGATAATATTCAGCATTAAAATGCATTCCAGTCCAGTTGTGATAAAGGTATTAATTTACACATAGTTGTGGAGTCCTGTGTCAAATTTCCAAAATATTGCCTTGATATTGCTGATGGGTGGTCAGAATAATGTACCTTTCTGGTATGCCTAAATGTAGATTTCAGGTTCACAGTTTATTATGAATTACAGATGTGTACACTGGCGTTGCATGAATGAGCAGTTCTTATAAGTATATCTTAGGAGACTTGGCCCTACTCCAACATGATCAACAGGATTGAAGTGTGTCACTTGTGTTTCATCTCCGTTATTAATTTGTGTTTTTATCCTTTTCATTTATTGTGAAGCAGGAATGTCTCCAGTCCGATTTTTTTTTTTTTTTTGACGCAACACGATGTGTTATTTGGTTTAAGCAAAATGTTTCCACCTCATTTGGAAATGGAATCCCGATGTTGCCCTTTCATTGCGAGAGGCATACACCTGGATCTGCATTTAACACTTCCCATTCATGTTAAATTATATACCACCATAGAATATTTTCTGAATAGTTAAATTTTAACCAAAAAGGTGCACACACTGGAGGGTTTTAAATTAACAGTTTATGATTTGCTGCCAATATGCAATATCTGATCCATGTTCTTCCCTCTTTTCATAAGGGAGCAGTATATTGCTGGTTTTCTGCTAAGGAATCCTTTATTATATAGTAATTAAACACTTATGTGGGAAGCATGACACCTGTGTTCAGCTCTCATCAGATGTAAACAGGTTTTTTCTTTGTCCAAATTCTCTGTTGCATTGTGTGGGTTTTGTCAAGAGGATTATTTTGAGCACGATATATTAATTTTATGCCATGTTATTTGAAAATCGTGGAGACTTTTTACATTACATAAGAGCATGTGGAAATTAGTGTTAATCTTGTCTGATGCAAGCAGACACACTGAGAGACGCGTCGTGTGTATAATCCTATTTGCTGCGAGGTAAATGCCAGAATTCCACTGACTCAGGTTGTCGCACAGTGTTGAATTTGTTTTGTTGCTCTGGCAGGTGGAGTCGGACACAGAGCCTCCTGATTGGCTCGTGTCTGACCAGGAGGAGGAGCTGATTCGTCTGCTCAGCGTGGAGAATCTCCACCAGTCAGAACCTACTACCGACATCCTACAGTTGCTTGTTGCTTAGACAGTCGTTAATACGTGTTGTGTGAAACTTACAGGGACCTTTGCATTTCTTTCACTTGTTATTTTCGTACTCAGAATTGATATTCTGGTTTCTTATTTCATTTGGCAATCGAAATTGGACAATATTAACTTTTTTATATATTTTTGTATCTACTTTTGTGTGCTTTATTCAATAAATGAGCTCCATGCAACGTGATGGGTTACAAAGAATTGTGTGTAGCGAGGTATGTACAGGTTTGTTTCTGTGAGTATGTATTGTGCTAACACAGCAGTGAGGCATGGCATGTGGTTAACCCAGTTGTGTTTTGTGTTAGTGCAAGTGTGACACACAAACATTCATGCCTGTAGCTGGTTGGGTGGGCTGAACAATCCTTGTGTTCCGTCTGAACACAACCCATGAAATTCGCACTGATGTTCGATTGGTCGACACCTGAGGGTCTTTCTGGAGTTTATCATTTTGTATAAAATATGTGCAGGTTGTGGTATTCACAGTTTGCAGTACTTTCGTGGGACAGAAAGTTTACAGAGAAAAATAAGTGAAAGTAACAAAGAACATCAATGTCTGAATGTACACAAAACTGGTTTAGAAAATGTGCTGGAGTTTGGACAAGTTTTCTCAGGCTATGAACCATAGAGCAGGTTATTTTTAATCCGCGTTATTTACTTGGGGGTACACGGTGGTGCACTTGGTTAAGGCACCACGCTACAAACCAGAAGGTCGCGGGTTCGATTCCCAATGGTGTCATTGAGATTTTAATTGACATAATCCTCCTAGCTGCACTGTGGCCCTGGGGTTAACTCAGCCTCTAACAGAAATGAGTACCAGGAATATTTCCTGGGTGGCGAAGGCGACTGATGCATAGGACTGACAACCTTACCACCTTCATGGACCCACTGTCTTGAAATCTGGAAGCCTCATCCTCCTGGAACCCTCAGGTCCTGTCCAGGCCTGTAATGGGATTGCTTTACCTTTATTTACAGCTACTAATTTGCAGCACAAGTTGTGACAGTTCATATTAAGCAAGGTTAGTGTTTGGCAACACATGGAAGGACAACCAACATTTGTGACTATCGGCCCATGCGTCAGATGCTTCTTTTCCTCCTCCTGCCCCCACCTCCCCTACATAAGAAATTCCATATTTTTATGGAACGTGGAATTTAAATACTGTGTTCAGAAAAATCCATCATTCTAACTTATTCTACAACTTAGCTCAAATAACTGAGAACCATTTTAATATAATCCTGTCATTTGCACTGGCCTCTTCTTAATAATCTCTCCCTTCAAGGGTTTCTGACCAACCTTTTGTAATCATTTACAGTCATCTTACTTTTTATTTTATCAGCACAACATTATTGGTGAACAGTACAAATTATGGGCATGGAATTCCTCATTGCACAGCCTTCTCCAGTGGGCCAGGATAGCTCAGTCGGTACAGCAACTCGCTATGGGCTGGATGGTCCAGGGATCGAATCCCGGTGTGGGGCGAGATTTTTCGCACCCGTCCAGCCCTGGGACCCACCAAGCCACCTGTACAATGGGTACCGGGTCTTCCCCAGGAGTAAAGCAGCTGGGGCATTGCGCTGACCACCCACCCCCATCTAGCGCCAAGGTTAAGGAAGGAATAGGGCTATACCTGTACTCCCACTCTAGGCCTTCTTGGCCTGTTCAGAGGTGAACTTTACCTTTACCTTTACTTTACAATTTTCAACATTCTTCCAATACTTCTTGTGTTGTCAGTTCACCACCTTTGTTTTTGGGTACCATCCATATAAGCCACTTCTGTTAGAGGAACAGGCCATGATTCATACGTTACACAACAACAGGTAAAGTCATATGCCAGTTTTGGCTTAATGTTTCTTCTTATGCCATTTCATCACAGCAGAAGTGGTGTACCCTAAATAACATGACGCCACACCTTTGTTCCACGTTAACATGGCTCGTAGCAGAGAAAACTTTGGTGCGAAGCATTGAAATGCTGTAAAAGAGAAAGTGGAAATGCTTTATTAGAATTCCATTTATTTATTTATGTATTTGTTTGTAATAAACAAATGTGTTTGTGTTTGAAAGGACAAGGGAGCCCATCTTTTTGTTTTGATTGAACTAAGAAAAGTCAGTGAGGTAGTGTATTATTTAACATTAATGGACAAATGAGACAGTGCTGTCTCATTCAATGTATATCCTTTCCATCTGATAAGGAAAAGTCCGACAGTGAGCATTTAGTTGGTACCCTGCTCTGGCCGCAACAGAAACACTGAAGTTTAAAGGATGTAAATATATATATATATATATATCACTCTCTCTCTCTCTCTCTCCACTGGGTGTATGGTTCTTGGCCTCCTTCAAGATCAGTATCCAGGCCTCTATCCCTATCTGTTTTTCTCCAGCCTCTGACACCCATTTTCTTCAGATCATTTTCATCATCAGCCATCTCTTTCTTGGCTTTTCAACAGACCTTTTTTTTTCTTCTGGGATAATATTGAAAACTTCACACTTTTTCTTCTGGCATTATTTCTCTGTGCCCTAACCATCATAAGCTTCCTTCTCTGATTTCCGAGATAATATCTGATTCTCTGTACAGATCCATCAACTCTTGGTTGGTGCAGATCCTCCATATGCCATTTTCTTTTATTGGGCCAAATATTTTTCTCAATATTTTCTTTTCACATATTGCTAAGGTGTATTCATCAGTAGCTTAGTGTCCGGACTTCCAAACCGGACGTTGCTTGCCAGTCTAATTATTGTCCGATAAATAGTCAGTTGTGCCTGCCGTGGTACCACAGTAGATTTTAGAAGGCTGTGTGCTAAAGGTTAACGATGCCATGAATTGAAAGCCACAGAAATCTTGAGTTGATGACAATGATTGAATCATAATACCTAGTATGTGTAAGTTTTTGTCTTGTGGGATGTGATGCCGTGTGGAGCGTAGATACATACCACTGGTTTGGGGAACCTACCGCCTCCACACAGTAAGGTGGAGGCGGTAGGTTCCTCTGAAACAGCGGTGCACACTAAATTACATGGTGTCTAATCCAAGAGGACTGTATTATTCATGTGCACTGTGTGAGAAAATCTTATCTCACTTTATTTGTTGCTTTGTAATATTGGTACTCTGCTAACAGTATTTGTTGCTTGGAGATACATATTGCATGTTAAAGGGATGCCAACCATTATAAATTGCTGGGAATTATGAAGTTTGTGTAAGCCACTAGTGTGAAACTTAGGAAGACACTCTTTATATTACACATCGTCTGTTGGTGGTAATAAAACTTCCTTAGAAAGACAGAATATGCTCGAATGAGAGCCACTTAGTTTTACCCACTGAGCATCTCCTGTGCCATGATGACTTCCTACAGGTATTTTTTGTCTCTATGGGTGGGATATTGTCCCTAGTTTGAGTTCAGATGTTGGTACGTTTGTCGTACATCACATCGTGCTCAACAGTATCATATGTAAATAATCGTAGCTTTTCTTTATGTTGCTGTGGGTTGGCATCTTTTTTTTTTCTTTAGGTTTATTATGTTTTGTGAATAACATGTGATTGTGTATGCAGGTGATGGTAACCAATGTGACTTCACTGCTGAAGACCGTTAAGGCTGTGGAAGACGAACACACGCGCGGCACCCGTGCTCTTGAATCCACCATTGAGGCGATCGCGCAGGAAATCCGAGTGAGTTGACTGGTTTTTAACAGGATGTGAGATGTTGGTGAAGTGTTCTTGTTTTTAAGTCATAGACACAAAATCTGATTTTATTTTATCAGAATATATGCATAAAATGAATGGCGATGTTATCATCAAGAGCATCAGGTTTTGCCCTTACCCATCTCCGAATCACATGGGAATTCCCCATCATTTCAGACACCCAATCTTTCCGCCACACTGACATGATTAGCTGTTTCCATTCCCATTTCGACTGCTTTATTAAGTGCCCAGTTCACACACACACACATATATATTAATGGAATAGGAGCAACCATAATGTGTAGTAATGTAAGTTTTGTTTTGTAAGGGTTTCTTTGTTGCATAGTTACACATATCTGCTGAAATTCACATAACATCTTTTGAATATCTCATTAAGGTTGAACCACAAGCTGTAGTCCAGGAAGTTTAAATTTTAACTTCGTGTCAGTTATGATTGTTTATCACAATTTTATGTCATGTGGTATGTTCCGTGGAAGGCCATAACGTGTACATCGTGATGGATTTTTCTAAATCATGTTTCTATAGTGTATTGTGCGGTAGCTGTGTGGCAGACCGCAGGTCGTATTTGGTTCGTCCAGAAAATGTTTGATAGTCTGTAAACAGAAGTGTGTTTAGAATCCATTGCCCTGTTTTTAAGATTTGTTCCTATTTGTCTTGGCCTTTCATCCATGGTTGTGTCAATGTATATCTTAAGATGGTCTGGCAACAAAGGGTGTCCTTGCCTTGTATCTTGATTGATAATTTCATGTTTGGGACTTGGAGTGCCGTTTTCCTCATTACAATAAATTTAAAAATTGAAAAATGAATGTAGCAGCATTGTTACAAAACTTTGTTAGTAGTATGTGTCTGTATCCCACCAAACTGCTGCAAGTATTCTGCCCAGGAATATGGTGTTGCCTCAGTTGGTAATCAGATTCTGATGTTTTGACACAATGTAGCAGCCTCGTCCTGAGAGTCAACAGAGAATTCAACCCTGGAAGGTGGGGACAATGAATTACATTTATATGTCAAGATCCAATAATATCCCAGAAAATGGGATCCTTGGCAACAGTGCTGTGTAAACCTCAAAGTTTGCAGACTCTTACAACTAGTAAAGTTTTACATCTTTCATAGTAGCTATTGTCACACGAATATGTAGATGTCCCACAGATGCGAGAAAATGCCAGAGGTCTAAATGCTTCGATACAAATAGAGAAGCATTCTAAAAATACAAGTTAAGGCTTATTCTTATGTTGAGGTTACAACGGGACAAAACCTTACCTGCATGTCCTCCATACGCCCTCACGGAGTCATCTCAGTTTCACTGATAATTTTGTTCTGTCGCAGGCGCTGCACTCCCCAGAGCAACACAAGAGCCACGCTACACCAGAGGATCTTGTGCGCTGCACCAAGTCAATCACTGTGGCCACGGCAAAGGCAGTCGCAGCCGGTAACAGCTGCAAACAGGAAGACATCATTGTTGCTGCCAACATGGGACGCAAAGCAATATCTGACATGCTCACCACATGCAAGGTGCCATACACAGACCATAAAGTTGTCCTTTGTTGGGCTAGGTTTAACACCATCCAGTTTGAAATATGTTACCATCAGCGGGTGGTTTCACTATTACACCCTTACGAATTTTTAAGCTTTGCTTGGGAATCTAGGAAGTGTGTCATCCCCGTTGTGTGTGTGAAACTAGGAGAAGGTATGCAGTCAAACACAACTTAATCACTGAGGTGTATTTAATGACTGTGATGGAAACAACTACATGTTTCGGCCTGTGTTGGCCATCATCAGGTTGTCTAGGGAACTTAA
>Ga0131853_10021417_pt1 | contig 11730 bp, 7 predicted proteins | sample TergutLab28metaG_FD_92764 | JGI IMG/M metagenome (GOLD analysis project Ga0131853, IMG submission 92764) | Labiotermes labralis P1 segment gut microbial communities from Petit-Saut dam, French Guiana - Lab288 P1 (version 2) (version 2) | ecosystem: Host-associated > Arthropoda: Insects >...
GGTCTAGAAAACAGAGATTAACGGCTGTGGGGACCCGTTGCGCTGACCACGTGACACCCCTGTAACCGCAAAAGTTGGCACTAACTTCGCCGACCGGCGGCGGCCGCTCTGTCGGTATAGTTCGCGTGCGGACTAAGGCCACGGAGTTTTAGTTTAGTTTCTCACCTCTCCCGTGCGTGCTTCATGGGCTTGCTTTGTGATTAGATCATTTTAATAAGATCTGGCAAAAAAAAAAATTAAGAAACTCCTCATAATTCAGTTTCATTCAGCACTTGGTCCGAAACATTTTCCTGTGCAGTTCAATACTGGCCTGATTTTCACTGTATGTTGTTTGGTTTAATTAGTTCACGATTAAACAGTACGCTCAAAATAGTTGGAAATTTGATAAGTGTAATTTGTTTGCTGGTTTTTGATTGGTCGTTCGTTTCATCCACATTTACTGAGATGTACGCTGTTCAGTGTATGTGAACGAAGGGGTGACCATTTCGCCTTTCAAAAGACTAATACAATGCAGTTTAAATTTCTGGTTATTACAGCTACAATACAATAAGATTTGGATAATTATATGTATTGCAGTCTTACAATCCAAATAATTTATTGATTTATAATAAAACACTGAATAAAGTATTAATTAATTCTAGTGTACTCTACACAGATGTTTCCTCGAGGCGCCGAAAAATAGTGTGTCTCATTCTTCTAAAATGACAGATTAAAAATACGCCCCAACACTTACATACGTACAATTTCAGCTGACGCAAGCAGCTGCATTGTTCGGAGATGCAAATTGGCTTCGCGAGGTAGAAAATCACGAGATTGCTTTATGAACTTTGTTGACACAAAGTGAAAGAGAAAACTTTGTCTCCCCTGTAAATTCATTTTGTCATGTGGGAATAGTCAAGCCACACTTCATCCCAGAACTTTCTTTGCTCCGAAGCTGGATATAAACAAAAAAACCGTAACATCACAAGTTTCGGCTGTTACGTTCTAAATCCTAGCAACATTTCATCCGAAGTGCCGAATGATTCACGACAAAAATATCATCATCATCATCTTCTTCTTCTTCTTCCTCCTCCTCCTCTTAAATGAGAACACATCATCATCTTCTTCTTCTTCTTCTTCTTCTGCTTCTTCTTCTTCCTCTTAAATGAGAACACATCATCTTCTTCTTCTTCTTCTTCTTCTTCTTCTTCCTCTTAAATGAGAACACATCATCTTCTTCTTCTTCTTCTTCTTCTTCTGCTTCTTCTTCTTCCTCTTAAATGAGAAAACATCATCTTCTTCTTCTTCTTCTTCTTCTTCTTCTTCTTCTTCTGCTTCTTCTTCTTCCTCTTAAATGAGAACACATCTTCTTCTTCTTCTTCTTCTTCTGCTTCTTCTTCTTCCTCTTAAATGAGAACACATCTTCTTCTTCTTCTTCTTCTTCTTCTTCTTCTTCTTCTTCTTCTTCTGCTTCCTCCTCTTCCTCTTAAATAAGAACACAGTCCAATGCGGACCTTCGCCTCCTTATTGGACTTCTCCCAGTCAGCGTTGTTTTTTTACTTCTCTTTCCAGTCTTTAATTTTGAATTTATTAACATCTGTTTGTACACAGTTCCACCAATCTATATTTGGTCGTCTTTTTTTAGTCGCCTTCCTTGAGGATTATTATTAAATACGTCACTTATGTTTCTTTTACTCTCCATTCTATTAACATGACCAGTCCAATTCAACTGACATCTTCTGACAATTGAAAGTATATCTAAATCTCCGAAAGTTTGCATTAACTATTTATTATATCAATTTCTCCAATTTTTATTTGTTTAATTCTTCCAAACGTCCCTCTTAACGCCAAAAACGTCTGAACAACCAAATATTAATTCAATTTCCGTACAAATCTGAATTAGTCAATCATCTAACAGGAGTGCTGATAAGTCCTTAGCCCGACTAGGAAGGAAACAAGCTAATGTTTCTGTCAGAGTCGTGTGAATTTCCTTCGGCGCCTTGTCTTGCAGAAAAAAAAAAAAGAATTTGATGACAGCTCACGTCTCGATGTTGTTGAAATCGCGCGCGTCCCTGACATGCTTCTGAGCTTGTTTCCTTCCTGGTCGGTCTAAGGACTTATCAGCACTCCGGTAGTATGACTTACACCTCAGGAAACCGTTCCTGGTTTCGATTCTCCTGTGGTACACTTATCTTAGCTGGTCACATGATTGGATGAATAATTGAGTAGTTAACAGTATTGGTTGGAAACATATTAAGTTATTGAAATGGCTGAAATTATATCTTGTTTAAGGAAATACGAGAATAATAACACACGAATCGCGAGAAATTATGCAGAAGAAGCTGAGGACGACATATTTTAATTCTGCAGTTTTTTAGAAGTTGTCATCTGCCTGGTTTACAGTTAAGGTACTGGACGGTTTGATCAGAAGATTTCTAGGAATTAATGTTTATACTCGTATTTTCTGAACCTCGTTAACCAATTAATTTCACAGTAATTACCCTATATGTTCGCTGAGAAGTAGAAACTAAATATATGCACAGCATATTACTTAAATTAATTTAGCGTTTTAAAGGTTTAATGCACCTATTATAACAGAATTCGACAGATATATTTTGAAAAACCACGACGCCTCCATACGTATATCCGGTATTACCGTTCTGTATTCTGACGTCATCTGTAGCGCTTGCGCAGTTGCAGTAATCTATCTAATATACATATCCTGGATTACATGCGCGCAGCTATGAAATCTTTATCGGCAGTTGGATGTTAATGGACTGTTCCTATCAGAACGGAAACAGCGCAGGAAAAGAAATTAAACTTGAAAGCAGTAAAATTCCTTTATAGACCACGAGTCGAAGGCGTGAAATGTAAAGTAACGAAAATAGAATGCAACAGAACCGAGGTCTTAAAAAGTTCTGGAAAGAGAACTTAGCGTGTCTGTTGTGTGTGTGTGTGTGTGTGTCTGGTTTTAATTTATTTCGCATCTCAAAGGAAGAGTGTGGCAGTTACAAAATGATAATCTGTGTTTAAAGAAGTTCTGAGAAACACCTACAGTTTAGAGAGACGCCATATCCTATATTGTGGTCTTGCGGTTATGACGTCATGTTGTTTTGTAGGTGGATATCAACGTTTTGGAGAAATATGCTGCCTCCATTTTCAGGGTGGAAGGCTGAGTCAGCATATTCTCCCGAAATGTTGGTATGCATCTACCAGACTTCACGGTGTCGTAATTCAGACGGCCAAAATATTAATCTTCACCCCGTTAAAACCTCAGGCACTAGGTTCATATTTCTGTAAGTTCGCTTCACATAAGACGACCGGGATAGCTCATTCAATGTAGTGACTATTTATGGGTTTGGTACCCGGTGGGAGAGAAGACTTGCCTCTTTGCCGTGGCGTCCAGACCGAATCTGAGGCCCATATGACCTTATATCCAATGGACAGTAAGGGCCTTCCCCCTCGATTAATAGGATCAGGTTGCGAAAATGGTTATTCACTTACGTGTATACGTCTAAGTCTTCGCGCAACTTTACCATTTTGGAAGGACGACAAAGTTATGTTTCTCCAACAGACAGTAACTCCTTGAGGGACGTGATTCGCGCGGCAATGTTGGGCCGAGTGTAATGTACGAGGCACGAAGTGCTAACCTCGTTATGCCGGTTAAAATCCTGTCGTTTGCACAGCTGATTTAATTACTACTTACATCGCGCAGCACTGCAATGCTTGACTGGTTGCTAGGCAACCATTACAGGTATAGTCCGATCTGTTCAAGTGGTTACGACTATTCACCCATGCACACATTAATTAGGGTTGTTTTACTTTTAAGGCTCTTCACTTTTGCTATAAATTTAATTAAAATTCTGAATCTTTTCATTTATTATTCTTATATTCATCCTATGATTTACAAGTTATTCCTATTTGGAAATGTAGAATAGTTCAAATGCCGGTCCCAGTGGCCGCGCGGTCTAAGGCGTGGGTCTACGGCCGCTCGCCTGCTGAGATTGTGGGTTCGAATCTCACCGGAGGCATTGATGTCTGTCTGTTGTGAGTGTTGTGTGTTGTCAGGTAGAGGTTTCTGCGAAGAGGTTAACGCTCGTCCAGAGGAGTCTTACCGACTGCGATGAGTCGTTGTGTGTGATCTAGAAACCTCAAGAATGAGGAGGACCTGGCCCGCGTTGGACTGCAGCTCCCGCAGGAAAAATAAAAGAATAGTTCAAATATCTGGAAACCGAATTAATGTATACAATTTTCTTTCTAGGAAAGAAAAAAAAAAGAAATGTAGTAATTAATTTCGCCCTCTGTCTTGTATGGTTTTGAAAGGTAGTCTGTTACACTGAGATAAGGATGTCCATTAAGGGTGACACTGAGCGACTCTTGACGGAGAATGCTGGTATTTTGGTCTGCCATATGACGCCGTGTAGTTTTCTAGTTTGGCACTGCTTTTCTGCATTCTAAAATAAAATATTTCTTGCTCGTCTGCAATGTAATTATGTTAATACGAGATTTTAAACTCAGAAAATACAGCTGCAACATACACATGTTAAGCACTCATAAAATAATGAAATTTTACAGCATATATAGACAAAGAAACAGTAAATAATAAAGGCATGTAGAGGGGTACAGGATATTGGTAAGTGGTCAGCTTCTCACTCCGGCTACTTTACACCCAGGAAAGAAAACTGGTACCCAGTAAAATGGGAGGCCGGGTGGGCCCCAAAGCCTGTATGGATGTTTTGCAGAAATCTCTCGCCACTGCCATGGTCCAGGTGCTGGATCTTCCTGTCCGTACCGTAGTTCCTATACCTACTACGCCGTCCTGGCTCCACCAGTAAAGAAATGATTAATAATTTTAAGGGAAAGGAGGTGAACCAATAGGGGAACTGTCCTGGACGGTCGGATAAAAACCACGAAAATATCGGTCAGTCTGCTAGAGGTCCTACTGAACATAAAGAAGTCTTCAGTTATGTCTCACCTTACATCTTGGAGCGAACTGCATGGTGTGGACCGTTATGATGATAACGATGACTAAGATTTTGATGATATTGGTAGGGTACTTCGTGGACAGGAGAACGTGAATTAAAGCCGTTTAGTAAATATACAGAGTGGGCCAAAAGTAGGTATACAGTATATAGTATAGCGTCCTCTGTATACCTACTTTTGGCCCACTCTGTATTTTACCAAAGGGCTATTTCGTTACTAAGAAGCAATAAATCTGTCATTAAAATGAATGACGTTAGGCTACATAGTTGGGGTTCGATTGTTGTAGAAGCGGAATTTTTCGCCTCTCAGAAATGCATACACAGGTTTTGTGTTTCATTTGGTCTTTTTTGACGAACACGTACATTAGACTGCGAGAATCTGCAAACATCTTCTTTATTCCGTACCGTTTCAAAAGATATAAAAATTTCCTTGGCACAAAACATGGAGCAAGACACGCTATCCTAGATTTCCATGAACTAAGCACATACGCCGCTACCAACCATTTGCAACAGCTGAATGTTACGACGCCCTGTCACATTTCCCTTCGCCAGACACCAAGCACACAGATTCGCGTCGACTACTATATCGCGGGTATTTTGTGACGATATGACAGACGGATCTTTGTCAATTGGAAATGTTTAGCCATAGGTTAAGGTATGAACCAAGATAGTGCTGTCATTATAGTTACCATGGTGTAGACTTGAAGACCGGAGAATCATGGTTTATTTCTCAGCAGGGGCAGGATTGTTACTCTTCCTTGCAAACACCAGAGCCTATCCTAGATCCACCGAACTTCTTTTCCGGTGGGCTCCTGGGACACTTTTCCTGCAGATATAGCGGATGTTTTGAGACCATTCATCTTCATCCAGCTCAGAACTTCACAAAAATAATGCTGAATACTATACGTACTTCAGTTCCCCATGTACTATTATCGTTACGGGTTGGTGACTCACGGAGCACATGGAAAAATTTATCATTATCGACGCGAGGAAGTATTAATTACATAAAATTTATGTACAAAAATGTTATAGATGCGACTTTATTGCATGCTATTTTAGTTGTTAAATTTATTATTCTTCGTACTTGATAGAATTAACACAAAATTTTAGAAAAGAATATTTGTCTCTATATTTTGTTTGTGTTAAATCGCTAATTTTAATAGGTAATTGTCAGACACCCAACCTGCTACATTATGTTCATCATTTTAGTCTACCTGCAGTGCCAAATAGCAGATCATATATATGATTCGGTATAAAAGCACTTGGGAGCAAGTCTTGTACTTAAAAGGGGATAAAAATAACAGAAAATATTTTGGAAAATAGCAACTAAAATTTAATATAAACGAAATCTTCTCACATAACTGTAAGCAGAATTTTGGCAAGGACTTTTGTATAACAGAGCCCTTGTGAGTCATGTAAATTTAGTGAAGAATAATATTAAAATTAGTCGTATAAATAAGTGATGTGAGAATATGAACTTAACTGTACTGAACTGACGCTGCCAAATCGCGGGCGTCATAATACATTACAGAATATCTTTGAAAACTCTGAAACTTTCAAATTTTTTAAATAGACTTTCTACCATGGAATTATCTCACAAATACAGACCTCAATTAGAGTTATTCCAGCTTGACAACAAACGGCTCAATTCTTTTTTGCACTACATTTCCGTCATACAAATATCACGAATGTCATTGCACGAATATATTTGTAGACGTGATCAGAAAACATAGTAAATCATGAACTGCACGGTCAGATGCAGACTGTTGTAGTTGCTGTGTACGTTGTAGGTAACTAATAGTTCTTTGTGTGCGGCCGTGAAAGAAGGATTGAAGGCAGTTCGTTATTGACAGTTGAAGTTCGATGGAGCGTTATTTCCTTCAGATCATCTAAACAGTGGAAGAGTACAGAATTAAGCTAATAAAGTGAACATATAAAGGCCATCGGTCACAGGAATAAACGCGTGGCAACAGTAAATTTATGACTTGTGCAATGAGGTTAAAAAAAACATTGATGCTAGAACGTTGGTAGCCGAGCAAAATACTGTGAGATATTCAGCACAGAAAACTAAACTCTAAATTATTTCTATAGAATTTTCAAAGTCTTTAAAAAGTTGTAAAATAATGCAGTATGTGGATGTTAACGTCTGGCTGTTTGTCTATCTCCGTCCGTCCGTCCGTTAGTCCTTTTTTCGTGACCTATTAATAGCGCATAAAAGCTTAGACGGAAAGTTTTACAGGGCAGTTCCTATTTTCAGCTACATTATGCCATAATAAATTTCATCTTAAGGCTAAAAATGGATAAACAGAACCCAGTTGTGAAAGCGGAATGGGAATTTTTTTGTACCTTCATTATGGAGTACGGCCTTTTCATTCATGTTGTAGATGCCAGTCTAAATGTGATGGCACACATGCAGAAACCAGATTTCGTCTTTCGGCGAAACGGACGAGTCCATTTAAATCGGCGGGGACTTCAGTTCAGTCGACTACTGGCAGCCGAGGTGTGCGCATCAGCGGTAGTAATGCTGGATACACCATGTTCTGAGGTAGTGTGAAGGGTACTGGCTACCCACTCCATTCGCCAGTTCCCCCTTCACTTGCCCTCCCGTGCGGCACCGTGTGCCATCACATTTCAACCGGAGTCTAACAATGGTTAGCTCTGTGGTTGTACACCTTGCGATATAACAAAATGTATGAGGAGTTCGCTAGCTGAATTCACTTCCGTGTGTAGTGGGGTCACCTAGATCTAATTTCAACTTAACATCAGTCACAATGTTCGAGGATTTTCTCACTCTTTCCAGGCAAATGACTAGTTGAGAGTTTGACACTTGCTACAAAAATTAACTTCGTATTCAGTTACCTTACATCCTTTCATGGGGTTACTAATTAAAAACTGAAATTGAATTATAAAAATGGAACCGGCTGATTATTCGTTTGAGATCTTCTGGGCGACATTTTTATATATATCAGAGGGAACGGAAAAATATAAGCGCAATAAATGTGACTATTTTCTAATCTTAATTTGTTAAAACAGCCACTCTTCTTTTTCCCTTCGCCTTCCTGTTTTTATTCTTCTCTCTTAATTCAATTTGCTAATTATCCCCTTCCGAAATCATTATAAATTCTTCATCTCTCTGGTTGACGGAGGCAGGGTCCCTTCCCTTCCTCCCCCCCCCCCCAGTCTACACGGATTAATATAACTGCAAGGCAGCAATAACCATTTTTGTCTTTGGCAGCACTTCAAACCTCACAACCTACAAACAAAAATTTGGATGAATAACTTCTTAATTGAAACATAAATTACAAATGACTATTTTCAAATATTCGAACAATACTATATGAGGCGTGGAACACATAAAAATCCTAGAAACGCAAGACACTGTTAGCAAAAACAAAACGTTTCTCTCAAGGACAAAAAAACAAGGCAGGCACTGTACGTAAAAAAGTAAATGGATGCGCGTTCCTGCAAACGTTTTTGCAGTCGTAAATCAATAAGTATATAAGTGTCACATATTATGAGTGTGCCTCTGTAGCTTTAGGTATCCTGCTTGCATTGCGCATGCTCCATATTGTAATATGTGGCTTGTCCAGCCGTACAATAATTCCGGCATTATTTTAAAAAAAGTAATGTTTCTTAACATAAAATGTCTTTTAACATTCTTTACACTTTGTTAAAACATTTCTCATTATAAAAAGAAACGAGCGAGATATTGTCAGAACTCTACTTGGTTCTTCATGTATTGTATCCGTTATTCTTGTCAGATTTTAAATAATTTTGAATTTTCTAGACAGTTTTAAGAAAATAATCAAATACCAAATTCCATGTAAATCCTTCCTGAGGGAGCCGATTTGTTTCATGCGGATGGACGGACAGACAGACGGACGGATGAATAGACGGACAGACACGACGAAGCTAATAGCCGCTTTTCGCAATCTTGCGGAAAGCGTTTAAAAATTACAAGTAAAACTGATGGGGAAATTGAATAATATGTCTGTCATCGAAGATGCCGTTAAAGGCAATAAAAAGTTAAAACGTTTGAGTAGGATATTAAGATAAAATCGCGGATTTTATGACATAAAATCATTTCGCTTTATTCAATAAGGATGTGTCTTATTATACCCAGAAATGATTCATAAATAACCCAAATCAAAGGATTCAGTAAGTACGAAAAGTGAAGGTGGAAACATTTGTATTTGAAGTCAAAACCATCAGTTATTAGAAGACCATTGATACATCGTAATGGAAAATCCGTTTGGACCCACAGTAATCTGGTGCAAAAGCACATATAAATTGGCCGGATTTAATACAAACAAAACAGGCAATGTACATATAACGTAATACTAAGGCGCATTCACGTAACCGCTGTTGCAGCGGAAAAGCAATAAATATTACAGGTTCCGAGTGCGTGTCTGTAGCCTTATTTATCCAGCAAGCACGTGAGCCTTGTTATGTTTTCATCTGTTGTCAGTATGGCTGTACCGTATTTTTCCATTTTGCCTCATACATGGCACATTTTTCGGAAAAGTTATTGAACGCAAAATGTGTGTTTTGATTTTCTGTACAACTTTAGTCTGATAATCTCTTATCCTGAGAAAAATTCACCAAGATATAGTCATAAATATACGCAATAATTCATGTAAAGTATCTGTCATTCTTGTCAGATTTTAATAAAAATTTAATTTACTCGACAGATTTTCGAAAATATTCAAACATCAAATTTCATAAGTTGTTTTATGCAGACGAACAGAGGCACAGACGGACAGACAAACAGATATGACGAAGTTGATAGTCGTTTATAGTAATTCTGCTAAAGATCCAAAAACCTGACAACTTAACTGAAAGAAATTTCGATCGGGTCATATATTGCCACTAATTTTTTACACTGCATATAAAAATTGTGCCAGTAATGAATTGCTCAATATAATCAAGGTGTTTTAAGGAAGGCAAATGAATGTCTCCATAGCACTCGTAGGAGTAACAGGCTTCGCCCTCTTTATCCTTAAGTGTAAAGTTTTTTATCCTGCTTTGTCTTTTCTTGGCACTAGCCGTCTGACAGCCGGGTCTCCATACTAGAGATGCCAATGTGATTGATGTGCGAAAGATGGAGTCGTAGATCCAGTAGACCACCTTGGGTCTCAGGCCTCACGTCTCAAAATAGGCCCTCCTAAAAGCCCACACTAAATTGTGATCCTTCTTCAACTTGGTATTCACTTGTTCCCTGCAGGTCAGCCAAGAATCCAGGACTATCCCGAGATACTTGACCGACATAGAGCACTGAAAAGGTAACTTCAAAGAAAAGATATTCAAAGAAACCAGGACGTTTCCTTCTCCTTCTAATACGAGTTCAGTTTTGTCGAAATTAACTGACAAACCGATCTCGCCGCACCTAGTCTCTACGGTGTGAAGGTCCCACAGCATAAGCCCGACACCGTGTTTGGGAAATTCCCCACTGCCGAAAAAAAAATCAGCCTAACCCTGCGTATATATACCACCCCTGCTGAGCCTCGCTATCAAGTCATCAGTAACGAGGCACCACAGCAATGGCAAAAGCACGCCTTCATGAGGGTATCCCTTGGACACCGCAACCCTCCTGAATGAATTACTAAGTGTCTCCGTGGCCAGGCGATCCTCCAGGGTAGCCTTAATGCACCGGACAATGGTGTGGCCAACCCCACGTCTGACAAAAGCATCACACCTGGAGTCAAAGAGGTGTAGTTACAAGACTCTTCAATTTCTAAAAAAAATACCCAGAGCTGTTTTCTGCTGGTCGAGCGCCTTCTCAACGTGAACCACGCGCTGACGAAAGGTCGTTTTTGCGGATTTCTCAGACTGGTAAGCATGCTGGTTGGGTTGCAGTGGCATAACCTTAGATACCCATCCACCAGACTCTTCGTGGCCTTACGTAGGAACTATGTTGGACTAATGAGTCCAGTACAATAACCCCTACCGGGCTTGGGTACAGACACTACCTTAACCTGAGGCCATTTGCCTGGGATAAGGCCAGTAGCCAGGCACCCATGAAGATACTTACCAGGTAAAGAACAATTCACACATAACATGCCGTGCCCATGCCGCGCACATGAAGTTCCTCTGCCAAGCCATGTTGCGCCCGTACCATGCTCCGACAGTGCTGTATCCTTCGTGAAAGTCCGCGTGGCAGCCGGAAATATCCGAAATGCTAGTCCAACAGTTTAACAGATCGTCTTTTTTGTAGTGTGCTGCTACCACTCTTTACAGTCGTAGGTATGGATCGTTGCGAGGAGGATGTGATCATTGCTTACAGGCCTTACCTTCCTGCAGAAGAAGAAAAGCGAAAAAAAATCTAAAATACCAGATTCATAACGTGTTCCGAGCAAGATAAGAAGAAAGAGAATTTCACACTCTGTTTGGACGTCTGAAGGAACAACAACCCTTCGTCTCTCTTGCAGCGGGCCGGAAATACGCCATCAATTCCTGGACTTTTATATGGGGCAAAAAAATTAATTGCCCATTCCATTCTCCCATAGTTGACAACCTCTGCAACCACCCGCCAATCGCATCGGCTGGCGCGACTGGCAGCACCAACAGCCGCCACTCACTCAGCAATTACTGAATTTTTTTATATTTATTTATTTACTGCAATTTGGTTGTTACTCGGTGGCAGTGATTATTTTACATGTAAACAAAACATGAAATTGGTTACTACTAAATTTAAGTTGGGAGGGCTACATGAGAAGCATGTAGTGGCAACTTGGAATCTTGGGAACCATCTCAGCATTTGCTTATAGAC
>Ga0131853_10021418_pt1 | contig 11730 bp, 10 predicted proteins | sample TergutLab28metaG_FD_92764 | JGI IMG/M metagenome (GOLD analysis project Ga0131853, IMG submission 92764) | Labiotermes labralis P1 segment gut microbial communities from Petit-Saut dam, French Guiana - Lab288 P1 (version 2) (version 2) | ecosystem: Host-associated > Arthropoda: Insects >...
ATAGAAATCAGCTTCCAGAGCTTTATTGACTTAGTGGAAAAATCAAACCTGGGTGACGGTGGGCATATTACGATTATTGATTCTAACTATGATATCGTATATACATCCCATACCGACCCGGAGGTCATACTCGCGGGTATTGGTTTTATCCAAGAAATCATCCTGGGTTCACGAAGCGTGGTGCTAAGCGGCTATAATATGGCAGTAAATGTAGACACATTATCCAATACTAAGTGGCGGATATGTGTCTTTATTAATATCGACATGCTGATGGAAACGGAAAGGGCTTTCTTTACAACGACTATTGTTGTGTCTGCAATTGTGCTTGCTATTGGGATTTTGCTTTTTACCGTAGTGTCTAGAGCAATCACGACTCCAATGAAGAAGCTGGAGCTTGCTATGCGCAAGGTAGAAAAATCTGATTATTTCAGCATCGAGGAAGTAAGAATTTCTGCCTCCAGTGAGGTTGAGGCTTTATCACGCCGCTTCAATCGTATGATGAAAAAAATAGGCGAACTGATGAGCAGGGTAATAACCGAACAGGACGCACAGCGCAAAAGCGAGCTGAGAGCCTTACAAAACCAGATAAACCCGCATTTTTTGTATAACACGCTGGACTCCATACTCTGGCTTATTGAAAACGAAAAAAACAATGAGGCATCCGAGATGCTGGTGGCCCTTGCGAGATTATTCCGCATAGGGATTTCCAATGACAGCGAAATGATTCCCGTCAAAGATGAAATTGAGCATGTGCGTAATTATTTGCTGATACAGAATATTAGGTATTCCGGTTCCTTCGAATATGAATTTGATGTAGACGAAGCTGCCTTGGATGTCCAGACAATGAAATTGGCTATTCAGCCAATCGTGGAGAATTGTATTTATCATGGGCTGAAAAATAAAATCGAAAAAGGGTTTATAAGAATAAGCGCGCATATCGCAGGTGACTACTTGCTGCTTGAAGTAAAGGACAATGGATATGGAATGCGGCAGGAAACCATTGATGCTCTATATCGCTCATTCCATGATGGAGTGGTGAGCAATAGCGTTGGGTTAAAAAATGTATACCAGCGTGTAATGATATATTGCAGCGGTGATGCCGGCATGAAAATCGAGAGCGAGCTTGATGAGGGCACGACCGTTACGATCAGGCAGAAGATCAACAGGGTATAGGGGGTATCATCAATGATAAAAACAATTGCATCTGCAATATTATTACTTCTTTTGTTCACCCTTTCCGCATGCGGTCAAAGCAGCCACCGCATAGCCTTCTTCCAATACAAATTCTATGACACCTTCATATCCGAAATGATGGATTACATGACCGCTCGCGTCCCTGATAACATCGACTTTGAAGTTCGTGACGCGGGGAACTCTCAGTCGGTTCAAAACCGGCAAATCCTTGAAATGATCAATAATGACTTTGATATATTAATAATCAACGCGGTCGACCGCCTTGCATCAAGTTCAATCGTATCCCGAAGTACTCAGGATAATATACCAGTCATATTTTTTAACCGTGAACCGCTCGATGACGCGCTTTTAGGCAATGCAAATGTATTCTATGTAGGCACAGACGCAGATAGCCTTGGACGAAAGCAAGCGGAAATGGTAGCAGAGTTATTCACCAGAGACTTTGCAGGTTCGCGATTTGATCGCAACAATGACGGCATAGTTCAAATCGTTATTTTAAAAGGCGAACAAGGTCACCAGGATGCCGAACGGCGTACAGAAAACTGTATTGCACGGCTTATGCAGCTTGGCTTTGAAGTCGATGTTCTTGCCATAGAGGTAGGAGATTGGAACCGTCATGACGGTTACAAAGCCATGCGAAACCTATACGCGCGGTTTGGAGATTTCATTGAGTTGGTTTTTTCAAATAACGATGACATGGCTCTTGGGGCAATTGATTATCTGCTGGGCGCAGGGGTTTTTATAGAAAACAGACCCGCATACGAGCAGCCCTTTATTATCGTAGGTGTAGACGGCACAGCGGTAGGGCTTGAAGCCATTGAAAGAGGGCTGCTTTACGGTACAGTCAACAACGACTCGGTAAAGCAATCCGACGCAATACTCACACTTATAGACTTCATACTACATGACAGGGATTTCGCTGATTTCCCATATACAATAACCAGGGGGCATTATATATATATTGACGGCGATATTATAACAAAAGATAATCTGGCGGATTTTACACAGTAAATATTTACACAAAAACTGACGAGTCTGTGCAAGAATTTATGGTAGTTGTGTAAAATATTACATTCTCATTACATCCTCCTGGGCATAAACTTATTACAGTAAAAATAATTTATGTTCGCGAAAGGAGCTTTGAGAATGAAAAAGAAACTTTTATTACTTACAATCCTCGCCCTGTTGGTAGCTGCATTGGCTGCCTGCAGCGACGACGATGACGACTCGTGGCTAATAGGCATATCCATGCCAACCCAGTCATCCCAACGCTGGATTGATGACGGTAACAACCTGGTAGCCCAATTGGAGGACCTCGGATTTAGAACAATCCTGCTGTATGCCGAAGACGTAGTTGCCGACCAGATTGCCCAAATCGACAATATGATTGTACAAGGTGCGGATGTGCTGGTTATTGCTGCTGTTGACGGTGCCGCTCTTACAGGCGTGCTTGCCACTGCCGCTACGGAAGGCATTTATGTAATTGCCTATGACCGTATGATTATGGATACGCCCAATGTCCACTATTACACTACATTTGACAACATCTATGTAGGCGTTGTACAGGCGACATCTCTGGTTCGAGGTCTTGGCATCCTTGACGGCGCAGAAGGGCCTTTTAATATTGAGCTATTTGGCGGCTCACCGGATGATAGTAACGCATTCTTCTTCTACGATGGTGCCATGAGTGTGCTTCAACCCCATATTGACGCAGGAACCCTAGTAGTAAGAAGCGGTCAAATGGGCATGGATATTGTAGGAACACTAGGCTGGGCTGCAGAACGCGCCCAAAACCGTATGGAAGACTTGCTTACCGCGTTCTATGCAGATGCTCGTGTGGATGCAGTACTATCACCCTACGATGGGCTAAGCATCGGTATTCTTTCTGCACTTCGCGGGGTAGGATATGGTACAGATGCACAGCCTTGGCCGGTAGTAAGCGGACAGGACGCAATCAGGCTTAGCGTACAGTCAATTTTGGATAGCGAGCAATACTCAACTGTGTTTAAAGACACCAGGGAGCTTGCCGGTGCTACGGTAAGAATGATTCAAGCAATGCAAGAAGAAAGAACCGTTCCTGTAAACGACACTACCACCTATCATAATCGTGCAAGATATATGCCCACATACCTGCTGCCAGTTGTGCCTATAACGCTGGATAACTGGTATGAGGCTTTAATCCAAAGCGGATATTACGATTCAACGGAATTCCGTATCCCCTAAACGGTAAAATCACAGGGGCTGTCATTTAGGTGGCAGCCCCTGTTTAAAAACCCAGACATGGGAAGGTTCAAAGGATGTGGTTACATGAGTGACGTATTACTGGAAATGAAATCAATAACTAAACGCTTCGATAGCGTATTGGCTTTAAGTGACGTAAGCATGACCGTAAAAAACGATGAAATCCACGCAATAGTAGGCGAAAACGGCGCGGGCAAATCCACCCTTATGAAAATCCTAAGCGGTGTATATGCCTATGGTGATTATGAAGGCGAAATTTTCTATAAAAACAATGAATGCCGCTTTAAGAATATCAAAGACAGCGAAAAACGCGGCATTGTAATAATCCATCAGGAACTAGCGTTGATTCCTTACTTGTCAATATCCGAAAACATTTTTCTTGGAAACGAGCAAGCAAAGGGCGGTATTATCAATTGGCATCTTACATACCAACGGACAAAAGCCCTTCTTGAACGGGTAGGGCTTAATGAGAACCCTAACAATCTTGTTAGGGATATTGGTGTGGGCAAACAACAGCTTGTCGAAATTGCAAAGGCTCTATCAAAAAGGGTAGAAGTCCTGGTACTGGACGAACCAACCGCCGCACTTAATGAAATAGAGAGCGAAAATCTGCTAAAACTATTATTAGAGCTAAAAAAAGAGGGCATTACTTCGATTTTAATATCACATAAATTAAATGAAGTGCTAAAGGTATCCGACCGTATCACGATTCTGAGAGACGGCAAAACAGTAGAAAGCTTCCCCAACGAAGCCGTTGACGAAAACAGAATAATACGCGGCATGGTGGGCAGGGATATCCTAGACCGCTTCCCGATAAGAGACACCGCGCTGGGGGAAGTGCTACTGGAGGTAAAGGATTGGACAGTCTACCACCCGGATATAAGCGACAAAAAGGTCATAGACAATGTAAGCTTCTATGCAAAGCGAGGCGAAGTGGTAGGCATAGCCGGGCTTATGGGGGCAGGACGTACAGAGCTTGCAATGAGTCTGTTTGGAGGGGCATATGGTACCAGAATTTCCGGTAGTATTATCAAGGACGGCAAGTCTCTGGCACTTAAATCCATATCCCAAGCCATAGACAACGGTATCGCCTATCTAACAGAGGATAGAAAGCAGTTTGGGCTTATATTAGAAGAAACCATTTGCCGGAATATATCTCTGGCAAAGCTTAAAGCCGTAAGTCAGCATCTTACAGTTGACGAACATAAGGAGAGAAGGGTAGCCGAAGATTTTCGCAGCAAGGTGGACATAAGAGCAAGGGATGTATTACAGCATGTTAAAAACCTATCCGGTGGAAACCAGCAAAAGGTTGTACTAAGCAAATGGCTTTTTGCCGACCCGGATGTGCTTATATTGGACGAGCCTACAAGAGGCATAGATGTGGGAGCAAAATACGAAATTTATTTAATAATAAACGAGCTTGCGAGGCAAGGAAAATGTGTAATCGTAATTTCGTCAGAGCTGTCCGAGATAATAGGTTTAAGCAATAGAATTTACATCATGAATGAGGGGCGAATGATAGGCGAAATGCCAAAATCTGAAGCCACTCAAGAAAGCATTATGGAATGCATAGTAGAGCATGGGCATGAAAAGGAGATGAAGCCATGAGCATAATCCGGGGGAATTTGAGGCAGTATGGCTTGATTTTCGCGTTGATTGCCATAGCAGTATTGTTTCATTTTTTGACTGATGGTGTAATCTTTATGCCAGCCAATGTCACGAACTTGATTTTGCAAAATAGTTTTATACTAATACTTGCCATCGGTATGACCTTGGTAATCGTCACAGGCAGGATTGACCTTTCTGTAGGGAGCTTGGTTGCCTTTGCCGGGGGAATAAGCGGTGTTCTTATTGTTAATATGGGCTTTCCTGTTTGGCTGACTATTATTATTGTCCTGGCGGTTGGGGCTTTAACAGGGGCATGGCACGGCTTTTGGATAGCATATAGGAATGTCCCGTTCTTTGTTGTTACATTGGCGGGAATGCTTATTTTCCGGGGCATTGTAATGATTATGCTGGATGGAAGGATGCTCGGGCCTTTCCCTACAAGCTATCAAATGATGGCGGCAGGGTTTGTGCCTGATATTTTTGGTGGAATGACTATCATGGGTACCCAGTTCAATGTCATGGCAATGGTTGTGTGCCTGGTAATTGCTTTGATTTTTGTCGGAGTAGAGCTGAAAAACCGCAGAAATTCCATAAGGTATGGAATTGAAACCTTACCCCTACCCTTCTTTATTGCCAAAATTTCATTTGTCGTGATTGCTATCGGCTTATTTGGCTATTGGTTTGGTGCGTCCAATGGTATCCCCAATGTTGCGGTGTTACTGGGTGTATTAATCGTTGTATACAGCTATTTCACCAATAGAACAATAATGGGGCGGCATCTGTATGCGACAGGTCATAACCCCGAGGCGGCAAAACTTAGCGGAATTAAAACAAAGCAGGTAGTATTTTGGGTATATGTAAGCATGGGGGTGCTCGCCTCTTTGGCTGGGCTGGTGTTTACAGCCCGATTGAATACCGCTATGCCACGTGCGGGAGTAGGGTTTGAGCTTGAGGCAATTGCGGCTGCCTTTATTGGAGGCGCATCTCCTTACGGTGGAGTTGGAAAGGTTACAGGAGCGATTATCGGAGCAATGATTGTGGGGGTTTTGACCAATGGCATGAGCATACTGGGTGTAAGCGTAAGTATGCAGCAGGTAATTACGGGGCTTGCATTGCTGGCCGCTGTTATCTTTGACGTATATACAAAATCCAGAAAAGCCAGTGCAGAAAAAGCAGCCGTTCAAGAGGTGTAAAATGAATATCATAAAAGGGAATATACGAGAATTTGGGATGATAATCGCGCTTATTGTTGTTGCTATTTTATTTCAAGTCTTAACAGGCGGGATATTCTTTCGCCCAGCCAATATCGCAAACCTTGTTACACAAAACGGCTATATCCTTATACTTGCTGTAGGAATGACGCTTGTTATTCTAACGGGCAAGGTGGATCTGTCCGTAGGAAGCCTGCTGGCGTTTTGCAGCGCGCTTTCGGGTATATTTATTGTCACATGGGGCTGGTCTTTATGGCTTGCCATCCCCGCTATCTTGGGCGTAGGGATACTAACCGGCGCATGGAATGGGTTTTGGATCGCCTATAAAAATATCCCATTCTTTGTTGTTACCCTGGCAGGCATGTTGCTTTTCAGGGGCTTAACCATGTTTGTTTTGGCAGACGGAACAATAACGCCCTTACCAGAAACCTTTCATAACATGTCCGCAGGCTTTATACCGGATTTTTTCGGCGGTAGCGGCTTAAATATCACAGCTCTGATACTATGTGGGGCAGTTTCATTAGTATTCGTATTCTTCGAGCTTCGCAAGCGCAAGGTTTCCTTAAAATATGAGGCCGATGTACTGCCCATGCCTGCACTAATCGCAAAGCTTATACTTATTGTAAGTGCGATTAATCTATTTGGCTATTGGTTTGCGCAGTCCAGAGGCGTGCCCAATGTATTGGTGCTGCTGTCTGTCTTGATTATCATTTACAGCTTTATCTGCTCCAATACCGTAATGGGACGGCATATCTACGCAGCAGGAGGCGCACCCAAGGCAGCCGAGCTGACAGGCTTAAAAGTTAAAAAGGTAGTGTTTTGGGTGTATGTAAATATGGGAATGTTGGCAGCCCTATCAGGCATGGTATTTGCAGCCCGCTTAAATGCTGCTTCCCCAAGGGCAGAGGCAGGATTTGAGCTACAAGCAATTGCCGCCGCTTTTATAGGGGGAGCTTCACCCAATGGCGGGATAGGAAAAGTAACCGGAGCAATTACTGGTGCAATGTTAATGGGGATACTCAACAATGGTCTTAGCCACCTGGGCATGGGTTCCGATATTCAACTTGCCACTACGGGGTTGGTGTTACTAGCTGCTGTCACCTTTGATGTTTATACAAAAACCAAAGTGAAAACTAAAGCTGCATCGCAATCGGATATGGTTGTAGAGCCTGCTGTACATGAAGTTGAATAAATATCATTGGTAACAGTAACGCCTAAAATGCATATGTATCACATTAAAAACCGAGGTTGTCATGTTGAGCAGAACTGCTTAATGTGACAGCCCCGTTTTTGCGATACCTTTGATACAATGCACATTAGTGCATCAAAGGTGTCGCAAAAATGCCCGTATTGACGTTGACTTTGATACAATTGAATGGAGCGTCATAACAGTCTAAGTATTTTGGATTTTTGTTTATTCTGTATGAAGTATTCATACCGTGCGATTGGGGAGTTTATACATACCCCTATCACTCATAAAGCCAAATTTTTCATATAAGCCTTGAGCATCTTCAGTGCCAAGCACACCCATCGCCGTAGCCAAAGACTCATGCTCTGTAATAAATTTTGTCAGAGCCTTCCCTAGCCCCTGCCCTCTATGCTCTTCATCGACAACAACATCACAAAGATAATAGGTAGTAGCATAATCCGTTATGCAACGCGCAAATCCTACTTGCATATTGTCTCTGTAAATCCCAAAACACATAGAATTATCAATTGATTTTTGAATTATGTCTTTTGTTCGAGTTTTAGCAAAATATGTGTTGGATAACATTTCAAAAACTCTATCGCATTGAATTAAATTTTTATCGTCACTTATTAAGTAGTTATCGTATTTCAAACAGACTCTACCTCCTTGAAAACAATCGTTTATATTTACCGAATTACAGTATAGCATGTATAAGGGTGCAAACTTGCACCCCCTTACTATTCATCACTATAAACGTGCTATTGTATTTATCTTAACGTCCAAACCCCCGATTCTACGTTGACCTTGATACAACGAAAATGCTATGATTAATTGCGAATAATTCATGTTATGGATAGGCAGATGACAAATGGAAAGACTGATTGGTCAAGGGCGGACAGCAGATGTCTTTCAATACGGCAAAAGCAAGGTAATAAAAGTATTTCACCAAGAATTTACCCAACTTGCTTATGAGGAATACAGTAAGGCAAAAAATATCGCAAGCATCGGAATATCTGCACCTGCTGTCTACGATTTTGTGGATATTGACGATAAAAAAGGCATCATTTATGAGTATGTTCAAGGCGTAAACATGCTTCAATTGATACAAAAAAATCCTCTAAAAATTACACGGTACGCAAAACAATTAGCTGATTTACATGCAAAGATAAACAGCAGATCCGTACCCTCGCTAGCCAATATAAAAGAATCAATATCAGACACGATACAAAATATACAGTCAATAAAACAAGCAGACAGAGAAACCATTATTGGCTATTTGAGTACGCTGCCAGATGGTGAACGTTTGTGTCATTATGACTTTCATCCCGGCAATGTTTTATTGTCTTATAGCAATGCAAAAGTGATTGATTGGATGACGGCAGGAACGGGAAACCCGTCTGCTGATGTATGCAGAACCAGCGTTATCTTGATGTCAAACGTATTGCCGCCTAATGTTTCTGCTATTGAAAAGGTTATGATAAATATATTTCGCAAAATTCTTTATAAAAGCTATATCACTCATTACTATAAGATTACAAATGTAAAACAAGAGGACGTGGAACAGTGGCTATTACCAGTTGCCGCAGCAAGACTGGCGGAGGGAATTGAATCGGAAGTTCCGTATTTGAACGGTATTATTATGAGAAAGATGGCTGAATACGGACTTAACTAAGTGCTATGGCAACACATGCAGAGCCTTACAAAATAAGTATTATATATAGTATCCCTATTTTACCAAAACATGAGGGTGCATCAACTCCAACCATTACCAGGATTCCCGTCTCTCGATAGAGGGCGGGGGATCCCGCGTCTAACATGGGATGATGGGTGGGTTCTTAATTCGTGCGGTTTTTAACCGCTACTTAAAAATACGCAGTCATACTAAAACGGCTAGGCAATGCAATGTATCCGTGATAGTTGAACATTTGAAGCCCGTCCTCGCCGTTGAATAAAATTCTCTTCTCTTCCAATTCTTCCAAACAAGACACCTTGCCTTCATGATAGTCATTGATTTGCTCCCATGCACTTTGGATACGAATCTCATAAGAGCACCGTAGCGGATATCCATTACATCCCAGCCTAGTGGTTTATACGTATAAAACCATGAGGATTTATGCTCGTTACGTAAGTTTTTTACTCGCTGATGTAGATCGGGAAGTACAACGCTTGCATCATGCATTCAAGGCCGAATGCCCGGCTTTTTCCGTTACACCCCAGTTAATACCAAATCTAAACCAAGTCCAAGCCGTTCCTGCAAAAATGGGTTCACCAAACATGCGATGTATTTTAAAATTCGTGTCCCAGTGCTCTTTATCATGGAAAAAATAATCCCAGTACACCAGTTGCACATCTTTCGGCACAGATTCTACATAGCCTTCCGGTAGTGGAGCATCCACTGTGTAAGCACCGTCCTTAGAGCTATGTTGTTGGTCAGGTATGCGCCGCGCATGTAGCCGAAGTAGGGCTGTGAATCCACTGTAAAGCTGTCTTCGCAATACATCATCAGCATGTTGAGCCCCATAACAGCCATTCTTCGAATGAATTCCTTTGTGGCTTCGATGTTAATGACGGCGTTACCTTGGGAAACATCATACATGGCTCTTGCAGGACACGGTCAGCTTACCGTCATTTGCATTTTGTACATCAACCGGGGCAGCCTTTGTTAAGTAAGGCTGCCCCGGTTTTTCTTTTAATTTAATGCTGTTCTTAGTGCTTCAACGTTGCGACGCATTATTTCCACATAGGTAATCCCCGCATCAAAATCTGCACGACTTACATTGTGTGCTGAGTGAAGCTCCAGTACGACTGCCCCTGCTGCTTCTGCTATGGTGCTTGCGATTGCACCGTTGGATAATTCTATTTGGAATATAACAGGGATGTTTTCAGTTTCGATTTTTGAGATAAGAGCTGCAATGGTTGCGGGGCTGGCTTGGGTAGCGGTGCCACAGCCAATGAATGCAGCATATGCTGTAATCCCATATGTTGACATAAAATAGTGGAATGGATATCTGTCGCCAAATACAACTGTACGCCGCACACCATTTTCCACTACTTCGGTAAACGCCCCATCTAAATCCTCTAGCTCTGCGATAAAGACCGCTGCATTTGCGCGAAAATAGTCAGCGTTTGCCGGATCCATTTCCGCTAAAACCTCTGTCAATGCCGTCACTATCAAAACTACGTTTCGTGGACATGTCCATACATGCTCGTCATAGTGATGGTCATGATCGTGATGATGATCATGATCGTGGCCATGATGGTCATGATCGTGGTCGTGATGATCATGATCGTGGCTATGATGGTCATGATCGTGGTCGTGATGATCATGATCGTGGCTATGATGGTCATGATCGTGGCTATGATGGTCATGGTCGTGGTCGTGATGATCATGATCATGGTGATGATGGTCATGGTCGTGGTCGTGATGATCATGATCATGGTGATGATGAACATCTGTATATTCAGCATCTACCAAATCAATAAGCCGTACTCTGCGAATATCCTCACGTCCAAGAGAATCCATAATCGGATCAACCCATTCATCTCCATGCCCACCGATGTAAACAAGCAAATCAGCTTCATTTAATGCAATCATATCCCGAGGTGTCGGCTCAAAGCCATGGCTTTCCGCGCCAGGGGAGATAAGCATGGAAAGGTCCACGCGGTCACCTGCTATCTGCCGTATAAAATCAAACTGTGGAAACACGGTGGTTATTATGTCCAGGCGTACCGCATCATCATAATCCTCTGCGATGTCTTCAACCGGGAGCTGTTCATCTGCCTGAGAGTGTTCCTCAGTTTGATTACCACATGCAACTAAAAATAACATCAATGCTAATATACATATAATCCGTTTCATAATATAAACCTCCTAAAAACAACTGATAATATCAATAATTTAACCTCAAAAAATCTCAAAAAAGACAACCAAAACAAAGCCCCGGTTAGGGCTTCTTTGTTTGTCTTTGTATTTATCAGTTATTCATTCTCACTTTAAGCTCCACCAGATTATTGGTGGGATGATTTTTTACCACAAAAAAGACGGCAAGCACAAAAATTACCGACATTGTAAATATCGCAGAATTTTCAACTACTATGCCATAGCGAAAGGTATTACGCAGTTTATCCGCAAGAAGGCAGGGATAGCAATACTCTTCTACGGTACAGCAATCATGTACAACTACTATTGTAATAGAGGAAACAGTACTTGCGGAAAGCACCACAAGAACCAACAGGAATAGAAATAGCTTATTAAATCGCTTCATATCCATTCCTCCTCTCAAGAAT
>Ga0131853_10021419_pt1 | contig 11729 bp, 2 predicted proteins | sample TergutLab28metaG_FD_92764 | JGI IMG/M metagenome (GOLD analysis project Ga0131853, IMG submission 92764) | Labiotermes labralis P1 segment gut microbial communities from Petit-Saut dam, French Guiana - Lab288 P1 (version 2) (version 2) | ecosystem: Host-associated > Arthropoda: Insects >...
CACAGGCGGCGCGATACCCGGTATAGCGCCGCCTGTGGCAGGTGCGACACCGGTCACAACGATAGAGACGGACCAGTACACAGGTATCGTGACGTGGTCACCGGCGGATGCGAAGTTCATCCTCGGCGAGACGTACACGGCAACGATCGTGATCACGCCGAAGGACGGATTCTCGTTCGCAGGTATCGGTGAGGACTTCTTCACTGTGGCCGGAGCAGCAGCGACCAACCCGGCGAACAGCGGTACTATAACAGCAGTGTTCCCTCCGGTGGACCTGACGCTGATCGACATACAGGATATAGAGGGTGTGTATGTACCCATTGCGGGCGCTACGCCTTCGGACATGGTCATAGAGACGGACCAGTACACCGGAACCATCGTATGGGACCCGGTGGACGCTGAGTTCGTACTCGGTGAGGACTACGTCGCAACGATAACGTTGGTACCGAAGACCGGATACGTCTTCACAGGTGTGCCAGAGGACTTCTTCAAGGTCTTCGGTGCCGTGACCACGAATGACGAGAATGACGGCGTTATAACCGCAGTCTTCCCGACGGTCGACAAGACACTGATCTCGATATCCGAGATACCCGGAATAGCACCGCCCGTGGCGGGTGCGACGCCGGTCACGACGATAGAGACGGATGAATACACCGGAGTAGTCACATGGGAACCCGCGGATGAGAAGTTCATCCTCGGTGAGGACTACATAGCAACGATCGTACTGACGCCTAAGGACGGTTACTCGTTCGCAGGCGTAGAGGAGGACTTCTTTACCGTCGACGGTGCAACGGCAACGAACGACGTGAACAGCGGAACCATAACCGCAGTCTTCCCGACGGTCGACAAGACCCTGATAGACATACAGGACATAGAGGGCGTCTTCGTACCGGTCGCAGGTGCTACACCTGCTGACACCGTGGTCGAGACGGACCAGTTCACCGGAACCATAACGTGGGACCCGATGGACTCTGAATTTGTGTTCGGCGAGGAATACGTCGCAACGATCACGCTGACGCCGAAGACCGGATACGTGTTCACAGGCGTACCGGAGGACTTCTTCAAGGTCTTTGGTGCAGTGACGACGAATGACGAGAATGACGGCGTCATAACCGCAGTGTTCCCTGCTGTTGACAAGACACTGATCTCAATATCCGAGATACCCGGAATAGCACCGCCAGTGGCGGGTGCAACGCCTGTCACGGAGATAGAGACGGACCAGTACACCGGAACCGTTACGTGGTCACCGGCGGATGATAAGTTCGTCTTTGGCGAGGATTACACAGCGACCATCGTACTGACACCGAAAGAAGGATACTCCTTCGCAGGTATCGAAGAGGACTTCTTCACGGTCGACGGTGCAACGGCAACGAACGAAGTGAACAGCGGAACCATAACCGCAGTGTTCCCGACTGTGGACAAGACACTTGTCGACATACAGGACATACTTGGCGTTAACGTACCAGTCGCGAACGCCGTACCCGTCACAACGGTGACGGAGACGGATCAGTACACCGGAACCATCACATGGATGCCGGCGGATACGACGTTCGACTTCGGCGTGGAGTACACAGCGACGATCACGCTGACACCGAAGACCGGATACGTCTTCACAGGCGTACCTGAGAACTTCTTCAAGGTCTTCGGTGCAGTGACGACGAATGACGAGAATGACGGCGTCATAACCGCTGTCTTCCCTGCTGTCGATAAGACACTGGTATCGTTGTCGGACATACCGGGGATCACTCCGCCCACGGCTGATGCAACACCTGTTACCGAGATAGAGACGGATCAGTACACTGGAGTCGTCACGTGGTCACCGGCGGACGAGAAGTTCATCTACGGTGAGGACTACGTCGCAACGATAGTGCTCACACCGAAGGAAGGCTATTCGTTCGCAGGCATAGAGGAGGACTTCTTCACGGTCGACGGCGCAACTGCGACGAACGACGCGAACAGCAGCACCATAACTGCGGTCTTCCCGACCGTTGACAAGACAATGGTCGATCTGTCCGAGATATCGGGTGTCACCCCGCCGGTGGCAGGGGCTACGCCTGTGACAACGGTGACGGAAACGGACCAATACACCGGAACCGTCACGTGGACGCCGGCGGATGCGACGTTCATCTACGATGTTGTGTACACCGCAACGATCACGATAACGCCGAAGGCAGGATTCGTCCTTACGGGTGTGGCGGAGAACTCCGCCGCTGTCGCCGGCGCTACGGCAACGAACGATGCCGACTCAGGTATCGTGACAGCAGTGTTCTCGCCGGCCGGTCCGGAGACGATAACATCATGGGATGTTGTCGTCACCGCACCGGTAGCGGGTGCGACGCCCGTGACGACGATAGAGGCGGACCAGTTCACCGGAACGATAACCTGGGAACCGGCCGACTCCGTATTCGTTTACGATGTCGTGTACACAGCAACGATCACGCTGACGCCGAAGCCCGGATACACGTTCGACGGTGTCGAGGAGGACTTCTTCACCGTGGACGGTGCAGTGGCGACGAACGATGCTGATTCAGGTGTGATAACCGCGGTGTTCGATGCAGCCGGCCCGGCAACAGTGAACCTCAACATACCGGGCATAACGGCACCGGTCGAGGGCGGTACCCCGGTAACGACGATAGAGACGGACCAGTTCACCGGAACGGTGACATGGTCACCGACGGATGCGACGTTCGAGGAAGGTGTCGTCTACACAGCAACGATCACGATAACGCCGAAGGACGGATTCACACTGGACGGCGTGGAGGAGGACTCCTTCACCGTACCAGGTGCGACATCCGTGACGAACGCGGCCGGTGACGGTGTGATAACCGTCATCTTCCCGGCGGCGCCGAAGACGTTCTCCGTGACGTACGACCTCAACGGCGGATCGGGAACGATCCCCACCGAATCGACCAAGTTACTGGACGCAACATTCTTTGCGGCATCCGGTGACGCGCTCACGGCACCGGAGGGAATGATGTTCAAGAGCTGGAATACAGCAGCCGACGGTTCGGGAACATCATATGCACCCGGTGACGAGATAACGGTGACCGATGACGTGGTACTGTACGCGATATGGGAGAAGGCCCCGAAGGTGTACGAGATAGGGATGTTCATCATCTTGCTCCTGATACTCTTCGTGATAGCCGACATACTCCTGATCGCGTTCCTGTGGACGCGCAAGGTAAGGGACGAGGAGGTCTGAGGAACACATCCGGAAGGACATCCCGAAAGAAGACCGCCAGGAGAAGGCATCTTGCCTTCTCCTGTAAACAACTTTATCAATTTTTATCGTCGGACAGAACGAGGTGCCCGCACATCAGGTCCTGTCCAATAGGAAATCTATGACGTTGATCTTTTTCACCCCGTTCACGGAGCTATAGGAGTCACGATCCATGGTGAGCAGGATCTGCTCATGGTGATCCGGATCTGTTTTCAGGTCGGCCGTAAGGTACGACCTTGTTCTTCTACCGCAGATCAAGGCTGTTCTCGTCCAAGAGGAATTGTTTCAACCCGATCGTCATTATGCCGTCGTCATTTACCCACGGGTGTATGTTGTCGCCTATGACAAGTATCTTCCTGAACGAATCCTTAACTTTCAGGAACGGCCTCAGTTCCTGTTCGCGTTTCTCTTTCTCCGGGTTTCCGTATGCAGATTGAACATAGTACCGTACATCTACTTTGTTGACCACGAAGTCGATCTCCACTTGCTTGTATTCTTGAACACCTTCCTTGGATTCACGGATCTCCACAATACCTACGTCCGCCGAATATCCCCTCGATCTCAGCTCGTTATAGATGATGTTCTCCATTATATGTGTAGGTTCCAGCTGTCTGAAGTTCAGTCTCGCGTTCCTGAGACCGATGTCCTCAGCATAGTATTTGTACGGCGTATCCAGATGTTTTCTTCCTTTTACGTCATATCTTTCGGCTTTAGTGAACAAGAAAGAGTTCTCCAGAAGGTGAAGATATTTGTTCACGGTGTTCTCGGATATGGATCTGTGACCTGACGAACGCAATGTGTTGTATATCCTTGCCGGGTTCGTGAGCGAACCTATCGTCGAAGAAAGCGTGTTGACGATCTGTTCCAACCCGTCTGCAATTTTTATATCATTCCTTTCAGAGATATCCTTAAAATAGACCAGATCGAAGAGATTGCGAAGATAGACCTTTCGTTGTTCATCGTTTTTCATCATGAACAATTCAGGCATACCGCCGAATGTGCTGTACAGTTTCCATACCTCTTCGTCAGGCTCCGGAAATGCGGATGCGAATTCCGAGAAAGATAACGGGTGTATCCGAACTTCGTCCCCCCTTCCTCTGAATTCGGTAATGAGGTCCGTAGAAAGGAAACGCGAATTGCTTCCAGTAACGTAAATGTCAAGATTCGGCCTCCGCTTCAACCCGTTGAGGACCTTCTCGAATCCTTTGACATATTGTATCTCATCGAGAAGCACATAGTATTCTTCGGAATCATCGTTAGCAAGTTCGGTTATCCTGCTGTTGAGTTTGTGCGGATCGTGCAAATATTCATTTTCCGTCTCATCCAATGCTATTGCGATGATGTTCTCCGGTCTGACGCCTTCGGAGAGCAGATGATCCTTGAAGAGAGTGAAGAGAAGATAGGATTTACCGCATCTCCTGATTCCCGTAATAACTTTGATAAAGGTGTTCCATTTCCTTTCGATGAGCATCCTCAGATATCTGTCCCTCTTGATCTCCATCTTCGATCACCTATGTGCATTGCGGATATACTGCAACTTGCAGTCAATCCTCAACCGGTAATTAAGGTACTGTACTTAATAAGTTTGTTGCGGACACCGTAAGAGGATATGATCGCTTTCATCCGACAGATCAAAATACTATCCGATCGCTGATCCATTCAATGTCGGTGTCGCACTTCAAGGGTTGAAAAAACACATCAGCCAGTGCAGGTCTATCCGGATCTGAACCGGAGTCAATAGTTCCCAAAGCAATATGCGCAGCACGGTTTAATACTGCAAAAATCCCGATTTTTTGAAAAAAGATAGTGCTAAAATCCCGATTTTTTGAAAAAAGATAGTGCTAAAATCACGATCTATGGTAATGTTTGTATACTTATTCCGCAGTGTAGTATTCAGATATTACATCTTGTTACGCGGTGAATGGTATGTTGAAGAGAAAGATCATGGATCATCTTAACCAATGGAAAAAGGAGAAGGATAAGGAATGCCTTCTGCTGACAGGTGCAAGACAGGTCGGGAAGACATTCATAATCCGAGAATTTGCAAAACATAATTATGAGAATGTCATCGAACTGAATTTTGCGACCTCATCCCGCATGAAGAAGATCTTCGAAGGGGATCTGGACATGGACACCCTGATCAAAGAGATCACCGACCGTATCCCTGCAGCCAAATTCGAAGAAGGCAAGACATTACTCTTCCTGGATGAGATACAAGAATGCGGAGATGCAAGGACCGCATTAAAACCGATCGCAGAGGATAACAGATTCGACTGCATAGCGTCCGGGTCAATGCTCGGGATCGCATATAAAACAACAAAGCTGATACCGATCGGTTACGAAAGAAGAGTTGAAATGTTCTCATTGGATTTTGAAGAGTTCCTATGGAGTGCGGGGTACGGTGATTTTCAGATCGGAAACTTAAGGGAATATTTTGAAAAGAAAAAACAGATACCTTCGTCCAGTAATGACGTGTATACGAAAATGTTCAGAGAATATGCCATCGTCGGCGGTATGCCTTCGGTAGTGAACACATTCCTCAAAACAAAAAACTTCGGTTCGGTTCACAAGGAGCAAAAGAGGATCATCGCTTCTTACATAGATGATATAGCAAGATATCTCCCGGCGCCCGAGAAGGTGAAGGCAACGAACTGTTATCTCTCCATACCGGCGCAGTTGGCAAAGGAGAACAAAAAATTCCAGTACTCTGTGTTGGAACAGGGCGGCGATGCAGAGAAATACAGGAACAGCTTGGAATGGCTCAAGGATGCGGGGCTGATAAAATTCTGCAATAACGTCACTTCACCATTCTTCCCGTTGGAGGCATACAAAGATGAAGGGTTCTTCAAGATATACATGACCGACATAGGGCTGCTTAACGCGATGTACGGTCTCAAGATGAAATCAGAATTCTATGACAACACGCTTAAAGGACCGGCCAAGGGAGGGATATACGAGAATCTGATCGCTGATATCCTGATCAAAAAAGAAATTCCGTTGAACTATTACAAACCCAAAGAAGGAAGGCAGGAGATAGAATTCCTTCTGGCGAACGAAGACGGTATGATCCCGATAGAGGTGAAAGCAAAGAACGGAACGACACTGTCACTCACAAAATTCATTGAAAAATTCAAACCTCCGTATGCATTGAAATTCATAAACGGGAACGTGGGAACAGACGGAAAAAGGATAACGATGCCTCATTACATGTCAATGTTCCTTTGAGCATTCTGACGGAATACAAGCGGGTTGTCCGGATCCGAACCGGAGTCAACAGTTCCGGAAGCTGCAACGATGCCAAACTACTCCGAGGGTCTGTTTCGAAAGAAAAAAGAAAGAATGTCAAAGTTATGAACTTGTAATTCCATAACTTTCAATAAGCGGAAAAATGTCAAAAAAATATCCGATATTGTGTAAAAAAGGTATCAGATATGTCGTAAAAATATACTAAATATGTCGTAAAAAGATATTAAATATGTCGTAAAAAGATATTAAATATGTCGTAAAAAGATACCAAATATAGCGTTAAACAAGCAAATTGCCCTAAAACGGCCAATATTGGTCAAGTAATAAATACTGTGAATTCGATTAAGGTTAACAGTGAGAAGCGATACTGCGGTAAAAGCAAGTTCGGATGCAAAACACGAAAAAATCACGAAAATTTCATGTTTTGCATATGATCTGACGGATAAAGGAGATCCGCACTTCGTATCGAACGACCTGCGCCGCAGACACGCCGATAATCAATAAAAATGTATTATTCGAGGGTGCGGGGCATGAGAGTTAAAAGTTCTATATTTGCGTTATTCATGGTGTCGGTCTTCTTGGTTGCGTCGGTCGCGGCAATAATACCTAATCCGATGGAACGCGATGCGTCCGGTGATGATCTTGATTTTGACGGCGACTTCGGTCTCGACCCCAATTTCAATTTCGATTCGATGCTTGGCGCACCGCCTTTCGATTGGTGTGACGTGAAGGAAATAGCCGCGGGGACGCAACATTCACTCGCCCTCAAGAGCGACGGGACGGTGTGGGCATGGGGTTATAACGGCTATGGCCAGTTGGGCGACGGCACCCCCACGCAACGTAACACGCCCGTACAGGTGCAAGGCGGTTTGGACAATGTGATAGCCATATCTGCAGGACAGAATCATTCAATCGCCCTCAAGAGCGACGGGACGGTGTGGGCATGGGGTTATAACAGTGTTGGCCAGTTGGGCGACAACACCGCCACTGTAGTTCGCAACACGCCCGTACAGGTGCAAGGCGGTTTGAACAACGTAAAAGCCATATCTGCGGGAAGTAATCATTCAATTGCCCTCAAGAGCGACGGAACGGTGTGGGGGTGGGGCGCTAATAATTTGGGTCATTTGGGCGACAATACCACCACGGATCGCAGGGCGCCCGTGCAGGTGCAAGGCGGTTTGAACAACGTAAAAGCCATATCTGCGGGAAGTAATCATTCAATCGCCGTCAAGAGCGACGGAACGGTGTGGGCATGGGGTTACAATTATTATAATCAGTTGGGCGACGGCACTGGCACGCAACGTAACACGCCCATACAGGTACAAGGCGATTTGAACAATGTTATAGCAGTATCTGGGGGAACGCAACATTCACTCGCCCTCAAGAGCGACGGGACGGTGTGGTCATGGGGTTTCAATTATTATGGCCAGTTGGGCGATAACACCAATACGAGTAGAAACACGCCCGTACAGGTGCAAGGTGATTTGAACAATGTGAAATCCATATTCGCAGGAACCCATCATTCATTCGCTATCAAGAGCGACGGGACGGTGTGGTCATGGGGTAGTAATGATAGTGGCCGGTTGGGCGATAACACTACCACGAATCGCAACACACCCGTACAGGTGCAAGGCGATTTGAACAATGTGATCGCCATATCTACATGGGACAGTCATTCACTCGCCCTCAAGAGCGACGGAACGGTATGGGCATGGGGTAACAACAATAATAGCCAGTTGGGTGACAACACCACCACGCAACGCAACACGCCCGTGCAAACGGGCTTAATTGGAGAATATTCAATTGGTATAAAAGCAGTCGCCGCAGGACTCAACCATACGCTTGTTTTGAAGACTGATGGAACAGTGTGGGCAGTCGGTGCCAATAATAGTGGTCAGTTAGGCAATAACAGTACGGTGAGTAGCACCGTACTTGTGCAGGTGCTAGGAATGACCAATGTGACGGCGATTTCCGCGGGAGATGCATTTTCACTCGCTCTGAAGAGCGACGGGACGGTGTGGTCATGGGGATATAGAACAGCACTTGGTAATAACAGCACCGTAGATAGCCCGATACCTGTGCAAGTGCACAATCTGACAAGTGTGATTGCGATTGTCGCAGGGGAATATTATTCATTCGCCATTAGGAGTGACGGGACACTATGGTCATGGGGAGCCAACACAGCTGGCCAGCTAGGTGACAACAGTAACACAACTCGTTTGACTCCTGTGCAAGTGCACAACCTGGCCAATGTGACGGCAATCACCGTGGGGTATCATAGTGCGTTCGCCCTAAAAAGTGATGGAACAGTTTGGGCGTGGGGTGACAACACTGCAGGAGTGCTTGGTGACGGCACCACGACATGGCATCGGGTCCCTGTTCAGGTACTGGGAGGCGCAAGTGGCACGACATATTTGGAAGGTGTGATCGCGATCTCTTCAGGACAACACACACTTGCTCTGAAGAGCGATGGGACTGTGTGGTCATGGGGTTATAACGCTCAGGGTCAACTTGGCGTCGGCGATAACACGATTCGCCGAGAGCCTGTGCAAGTGCTGAGAGGTAATAGCACTAGTAGCGGTCCGTATTTAGAAGGTGTTAAGGCAATCTCCACAGGACTCTTGACCTCATCTGCCCTGAAAAGCGATGGGACTGTGTGGTCATGGGGCCAAGCTAGCAGCGGTCAGGTGGGAGATGTTTCCCCTCCCGTAAATCGTTCGACACCTGTCCGGTCGTATGGTCTAAATAATGTGGCTATGGTCTCCTTCGGACATAGTCATTCGCTCGCCTTGAAGAGCGATGGAACAGTCTGGGCATGGGGTGACAACGGGCGAGGTCAGTTGGGCACTGGCAAAACGGTATCATTACACATTCCCACCGAAACGTTTCCACCAGCGGTTGACTTGGACACTATACGAGGAGTAACTCCGCCAGTGGCGGGAGCGACACGTGTTACATCAATAACTCCGACGACACAATACACAGGAACGGTGACGTGGTCACCGACGCAGAATCCATTCGGTTACGGCATCGTGTACACAGCGACGATAACGCTCACGGAACTTCCCGGTTATACACTGGGAGGCGTACCAGCAAATTTCTTTACAGTGGCTGGTGCGACATCCGTGAGTAATGCAGCCGGTAGCGGAGTGATCACGGCGGTATTCCCTGCGACAGCTCCTATGACGCCAGTAACACAAGTGCCTCTCACAGTAACGGCGCCAGTGGCGAATGTCTGGCCATCCTCAGTTATCACAGCGGGGACAGGATTCACTTCCTCATTAGTATGGTCGCCGACTCATAATCCGTTCGGATACGGTACCGTATACACAGCGACGATAACGCTCAATGCATCCGCAGGATATACGTTTGCAGGTCTCACGGATTCATCATCCATCAGCGGGTTTGCCGTAAATGGCATATTACCTACGTGGATAAGCAACAACGGAACGCAACTGAGATTCTCAGTCACATTCCCTTCGACGGCCCCATTGGTGCAGATAGCACAGACGCCTTTAACGGTAACGGCACCGGTCGCGAACACTACGCCTTCGACAGTTATCAACAGTGGCACCGGATTCACATCTTCGATAACATGGTCGCCGACTCATAATCCGTTCGGATACGGTACAGTATACACTGCGACGATAACGCTTACCGCGACGGCAGGATATACGTTTACAGGTTACACGAATACCGCGTCCATCAGCGGGTTCACGGTCAATGGTATAGCACCTACATGGATAAGCAACAGCGGAACTCAATTGAGGTTCTCGGTAGAGTTCCCTGCGACAGCTCCATTGACACAGGTAATGCAGACGCCTTTAACGGTAACGGCACCGGTGGCGAACGTCCCGCCGTCCACGGCGATCAACAACGGCACCGGATTCACATCCTCGGTGGCATGGACGCCTACACACAATCCATTTGGGTATGGTACCGTATACACGGCAACTGTAACACTTACAGCATCCACAGGATATACGTTCACAGGTTACACGAATACTGCGTCCATCAGCGGATTCACGATCAATGGTTATGCACCTACATGGGTAAGCAATAACGGAACACAACTGGTCTTCTCGGTCGCATTCCCTGCCACCAATAACTTGGTCAATATGGCTGCGATAGGCGGCGTCACGCCGCCGGCGGTGGGAGAGACTCCGGTGACAACGATAACCGAGACATCACAATACACCGGAACGGTGACGTGGTCACCGGCACACACGACGTTCGCCCCCGGTGTGGCGTACACGGCAACGATCAACATAACGCCGAAGGCAGGATACACGCTCATAGGTATCGGTGCGAACTTCTTCACTGTGGCTGACGCGGTGTATGTTAGCAACCCGGCCAACACCGGAACCGTTACGGCGGACTTCCTAGAAACGGTCGCAACCATAAGCATATCGGACATACCCGGCGTCACACCGCCGGTAGCGGGAGCTACGCCCGTTACGACGATAACGGAGACATCGCAGTACACCGGAACCGTAACATGGTCACCGGCGATCATTGACAATAAGTTCGCCCCAGGTACCATGTACACGGCAACGATCACGATAATACCGAAGGCAGGATACACGTACATCGGTGTCGGTTCGAACTTCTTTACTGTGGATGATGCAACGTCTGTAAGTAATTCTGCCGACAGCGGAACGGTAACGGCTGCGTTCCCTGTGACGGCCACGGCCATAAGCATATCCGTTATACCAGGAGTCACAGCACCCTTGGCGGGTGCGACACCCGTGACAACGATAACGGCGACGGACCAGTACACCGGAACGGTGACGTGGTCACCCGCTGTCGCCACGACATTCATTCCCGGTACGGTGTACACAGCAACGATAACGATAGAGCCGAAGGCAGGATACACGTACATAGGCGTCGGTGCGAACTTCTTCACCGTGGCTGATGCAACGACTGTGAGTAATTCCGCTGACAGCGGAACAGTTACGGCAACATTCCCCGCAACACCCACTACCATCAACACGGCGGCCATACCCGGCGTAACAGCACCGGTAGCGGGAGCTACGCCTGTGACGACGATCACGGAAACGGCACAGTACACCGGAACGGTGACGTGGTCACCCGCGGTCGCTACGACGTTCCTTCCCGGAACGATATACGAGGCGACTATCACATTGACGGCGAAGGCAGGATACACACTCATCGGTGTCCCTGCGGACTTCTTCACGGTCGCCGGCGCAACACCTGTGAATAACCTTGCAGGCAGCGGCGTCGTGACAGCGGACTTCCCCGC
>Ga0131853_10021424_pt1 | contig 11727 bp, 6 predicted proteins | sample TergutLab28metaG_FD_92764 | JGI IMG/M metagenome (GOLD analysis project Ga0131853, IMG submission 92764) | Labiotermes labralis P1 segment gut microbial communities from Petit-Saut dam, French Guiana - Lab288 P1 (version 2) (version 2) | ecosystem: Host-associated > Arthropoda: Insects >...
AGTAGTAGTGGTAGTGGTGGTGGTGGTGGTAGTAGTAGTACTGGGTGATTACAGAATACCATTTACTGGTTTAGCCCACTTGAGTGTAAAATTTTCACAGCTCTCTGCAGTTTTCATTGTGTGGATTAAGCCACCTGGCATGGGTTTTATAGCTACAGTATTTGATAAATCTTAATGTAATCAGTGATTCTCTTGAAAGGGTAGTGGTTCTCTTTAAAATGTTTCTAAATCTCATAATTTTGCTAGAAACTTCTAATCCTTAAATGATCCATTTATATTCATATTGATCATTCACATAAATTGTTTGTAGAGGAAATGCTTAAAATAAAATATGAATGTACTTATACAAGCATTAAAAGAAGTGTTTACATCATCGTATAAAAAATATCTTCCCATGATTTATGTAGCAAGTACTTATTTCTTCTAAACTCTGTCCTTTGAATTGTTTTTTCTCACTATAACCAGTCCTGTTTTTGGATTATCTACTCTTATGTGCAATATTTGTGCTAAATGATCTAAATAGCCCAAATCTAAAATTTCTGTTTAGTTGTCAAAATTTAAATTATTTGTTATCATAATATCAATTAATGAACTTGTATTATTTGTAATCCTGGATGGTGACTATTTATCAGATTATGCATCAAAAATCAGTTTTGTAGTTCCTGGAGTTTTGCTCTGTCTTGTGAAAAATCAATGTTCCAGTCACCGCATGAAACTAGTTGTTTGCCTTTGGACTGCATTTTGCAAATTACTGATTCCAGCTTATCCAAACACTCATAAAAGTCTCCATCAGGTTATCTATATATACCAACAAAAAGAAATTTAAAATCAAAAAATTCTACTATAATCATTTCAAAAACTTTTTCACTTCCTAACTCTTCCTCCCCCCCTCCTTTTTTTTTGGGCGCTGCGGCCCAACGCGGGTCATGGCCTCCTCATTCTTGAGGTTTCCAGGTCACACACAATGACGTGTCACAGTTGGTAGGACTCCTCTGGACGAGTGATCAGCTCATCGCAGGGACCTCTACCTGACAACACACAACACTCACAACAGACAAATATCCATGCCCCCGGTGGGATTCGAACCCACTATCTCGGTAGGCGAGCGGCTGCAGACCTACGCCTTAGACCGCGCGGCTACTGGGACCGGCAGTTCATTCTTTAGTTTGCCAATATTTTTGCACAATAATACATGATCTTCAGTGATTACTGTTAAAATCCACTAAAATTGCTCACTAGTTTAAAATAATAAATATATACAACTCTCATTTGATTTTCCATTAATCAATGTTCTGTAAAGCATAAAACATCTAAATTTATTAATTTGAGTTTAACAAAATGGATAATTAAAGTAGTTTATTGCTTAGATTCTGAACATTATGGTGCAAGATTTTGAATACATAAGAATTAAAATCCTTTCTTTTGCCTACCTTATCATCCACATTAATCATTTCCAGTTTGAATCTGTGAGATGCTAATCTTGATGTCATACACACCCTGCATCATCGTCCTGATCGCCAATGATTAAAATCAATTTTCTGTGCTCTGTATTGTATATATTAAATCACATGCTTTTTTACTCTGACGCATTTTGGCATCCACTGATGCCATCTTCAGGGAGGTTCACCAGGCATATCCTGGAATAATACCAGAAAATGGGCCATGCCTCTTTTCTTCCATGTCATTTCTCAATCATCATTAACAAGTTATTGTCCAAATTATGGACAGCACTCTTACAAATTGTGCACAAAATAAATTTAAACATGTTTAGCCATTTATAGTCTATTACTATCTACCCTTTAAGTGTAATGCAATTAATGAAAGTGAACATGTCATATCATTCTTTGACACTTCAACAGAAAACATACGTCATGGTGTAAAATACAGAATGAGCAAAAAGCCATTTAACCCATTTCCTGAAATATGTTCTATTTGTTTAAGAAAGAACATTAAAATCATAAACAACCACCATGTTACATTACGTATTGGACATATCCACCACTCTGAGGAATGTGTGCGTATACTCTTTTTCTTGTATTTGTTGACAATTTTCTAATTACAAATGACTCACAATCTTATTATTGGCGTATGTGACACATTTAGTGCAACATTTCGATATATCTGAAATGCTTATTATATTTCCATGTTGGGTTAATTCTGTGTACTGTAAATTCTTTATGCCTTGTTTTTCCACATCCTATTTTCACCTTCGCTAAGTTTTGGATCTGTGGACTGTATATGTATGTATGTACAGACTTCAGTCACTGTGCTAAGTTGAATATTCAACATTTCCTGTTAGAAATACATTATTCATAAAACATGCAAATTTGTAATTCAGATATGTACTGAATTGAAAGGTCAGCAGTATTGTCATGAGACATGCCACAGGTCAGTGAAATTACAATATCAATGATTGAGACGTAACCGTAATGTTTTCTGAATTATGTTTTGTTTCAGTGTACATGAATAGTCGGGGTGCACAAATCCTGGGCACCAGATTGCCACGTTCACTAAATTTTGTACATTGGCCCCAGATATTGGTGAGACCTGTGTATGGGGCTTGCTCCATTGTTCAGCCATCTAGAATTTTGAATTGGTTACTAGATTTTCGGAAAATCTGTGCACCCCTGATGTGTAGCATGCCATATTGATATCCCCTACGATGACTCCTCACCATCCCCATAGAACTGGAGATAACCCTCACATCTTTTACTGACATTTTGTTATATACGTAGTCCACTGGGCTGCCATTGTTAATGGAATTTGTACAGAGGAAATCATTCTGATCTTTAGCAGTACATATTATTTTAAAAAAGTATTTAAAATTTGACACAAGAAATGTCTGAATTAGCAGTGTGGCTGAAAATCAGCTGTGATAGTAGGGCTGTGTATACTTATGCAACAGTCTGTTGGGTTATCACACCATGTAGGATGCTGAGTTCGTTCAGACATTTCGGAGGAAAGTGTTGCTTCCATCTTCAAGGTGAGTGAAATAGGTTTGGGTGGAGGCTGGAGGAGGAAATGTGATTGTGATCACAGTCTCTGCCACCTGTGCATCTGCATCCCATACAACTGACACATACCCTCCTTCCATTGACTGCACCAAACACCAGAACATAATTTAGTCACTCTGATGGTGAAGGCAGTAGGTTCCTCTGAAGCAATGGAACAAACTTATAATCCCTCATGCAGTAATAAGCCAGAATACTATAATTTGAGCAACAGAAGCAATGAAAGTGTAAATATTTGTGTGCTGGGTGTAAAGAACAGTTCATGTAACAAACAGTGTAACAATAACTTTACTCTCTTACATGGCATAGTGATAATGCATGCATCACCGGTTTAAACTATTTTTTCATGTCATGTTGCTATCTGTGAATGTGGCTATTCCAGATCCTACTTTGTGTTCACCCTCGCTGCCGCCTGTGTATACATCTATGGTGTGTTTACAGTATTCTTGTCCTTCTGTAATTTTGACAGAGTTCGCTGGATGTGTCCAGTATTTTGCTTCCATTTCCAGATCGATCAGGTTACCATAACCTTTTATGCATTCATAGTGCTTGACTGTGTCCTTTATTTTTATGTTAATAGGAGTTAATCCTGCTATTACACATAGTGGTTCGTTTGACACTGTGCAGTAGGCCTTTGGTATTCTAATATTAATTAGCCTTTGTATTCTAATTAACTTAGTTTTATAACTTGTATTATCCAAAACACTTCCACACTGGGGCTCCTTATAAAATTAGTGGTAAGATTCCTCCTGTGTATATAGTTTTCAGTGCCTTGTGCTTCAGCCCCCATGTTACTTTTGCTGGTTTCGTAAGAGTAAATATTAACTTTGTACATTTTTCTTCAATGTAATATACATGGTCCCGAAAAGTAATCTTACTGTCGAAAATAATTCCAAGATATTTTATACTGTTAACTTGCTCTAGTATTTTGTTATTTAAGTATATTTCTACCTCCTTTTTTTTCTTTTCTTTTTCTGTGAGACATCAGCATTGCTTTTGATTTGTGTTCATTGAGCCAGTGCATGTAGTTTTACTCCATAGTAATGGAGCATGCAGAATAATAATAAATAAAATAAAAAAGAACACAAACACACACATACATACATACATACATTGTTGTGCAGTTGACACACATTAATTTTTTTGTTGTAGTTTTCTTTCTAGCATTCCTGTATGTACTGTATGTTAGTCATAAGCTTCATTTTATCATGCTTAGTTCTCACCTCTCTTAAGACCAGGCATGGGAGGAATATAATTTCCTTCTATTTCTTTTTGTTTATAACTGGAAGCGCCAAGTGTTTATCGCGCAAGCAGTGTGTGGAGTAATGCATGTAACAGTAGCTGCTTTGTTCTGCAGTAGCAGTCTGCTGTGTATCTCGAACAGTGACTGAGCAACAGAGAATGAAGTTGGACGGTCAGTGAGTGTTAACGGTAATGAAGAGCCCGCTGGCGAGATGTCACCAATACAGTTCAGTTGTAACTGCAGTTACTCCCTAATTACACACAATAAAACTCCAGTACACTTTACTTGGGGTTTATTGAGAGTGTGTGCGGCCTGCCCGACTCCCCGTCTTAACCTGAGTTCTGAGCTCTGTCCCTCCTGGGAATAACATCCAAGATACATTCCTCATCGGGTCTGCAACAGATACAACAACATACATATGCACATACATACACACATACAAGATTTCACTTTCATTAATCCCTAGAGCACATTGGCATAGGATATAAAGCACATCAAAAGAATAAATTGCATATTGGATTATATTAACCCTTATCCTGCAAATGTGGAGATTATGGTGAGCTCATAATAATGCCAGCAAATGGCAGATGGGATTTAATGCAGTGTTTAAAGGGTTAATCTGTTAGATGTCTCCATTTCAGGGTATGGATTTAACCCTTTAAATGTCAAGTTAAATCCCATCTGCCATTTGCTGGTATTATTTGGAACTCATCATATTCTCCATGTTAGCAGGATAAGGGTTAAATGAGAAAATGGTGTTGCTGAAGCTTCAAGTTGACTCATAACAGCTCAGAAAACTTAAATCTTAAACTGATATTATTGTTTGTGCAGAATACATTAGCAATCTAGTTCCAAACAATCAAGGTAAGACAATGACCATTTTTTAAAACATTAAAATATGCTGCCAGCCTGAGAAATACAATTGTAGGGATGGATACAAAGGTTCAAAGTAGGTCATAGCCATACGAGAAGCACAGAGAGTGCAGTGTCTTCAAGTGCACGTGCGCATATATACGTATATAATGCTCTATTTTATACATATCCATACATGTATATTATGTATGAATAAGCTTAAAAGCTTCCTTTGTCCAGACCGCAAAATCAATACATCAAGTACATAATGCCTTCCATTATAGTCCACAAAATACCTTCCATATACATACTTTTTTTAAAATAAGTTGTTTCCAACCATGGCATTTCAACAGAGGCAACAGAAAGTGTGGCAGGGTGTCGCACATTTTTTAGCAGGTTGGTCAGCAATTGCGCCTCTGTTATTTTGCAAATTCCTAGTGGATGCATGCGGATTTGTAGTGGTAGCATGTACCCACTTACACCCCCGTGGCTACAGGTCTGGTTCAAACCTGTACCATATTTGCTTTCTGAATGTGCAGTGACTCTGTCAGTGATTATGTTATATAGGGATAGGCTACAGGAACTCTGTCGTGTTGAATCTGTGTGCATAGTCGCCCTTACCCCTTACCCTAGATTAAGTTACTCGGAAGTACCAGGTTTCAAAATTATTCTTGGGATGTTTGGAAGAAGAAGCAGTGTATTTCGGTGCTGAACCGGCATGTGTTAATGTTACAACCGACTGAATACCGTTGCTGGATACTGCAACCAGCGGACTCATTCCACGTATAAATTGTCAATTCATACGGCGTCTTACTTTTCGCAATCTGTGTTTTGGATGTACTTTAGAACGAAGACCAAAAGATGGCCGCCATCACGGATGTAATGCGGAGCATTATGTCCGTGAAGTGGTATGGGGGGGGAGGTGACGTAATAGGATTGACCCATCGGGAGAGGACACGAACCTGAAGCAGGAGATGCGTAGTCGTGTGATTACGTGTCGCCGTCAGAAATGGCGGGCACATCGCACGTGTTGAAATGGATGTTGGCGACGAGGTGAAGTAATTGCAGGAATGGTGGAATGGTTTCCCTGCAGAACATGCCCCAATCAGCGACGGTACTTGAACTGAGGCAATATTCTTGTATGAAACGGCGGGCAGGTTCGCGGCACACACGATGTGGTACGTTACAAGTGAAATCTCGCGGAAGGTTAGTTTACTTAGCTGGAACCAGGAGCCGGTCGTAATGGACCTTGACGCCGAACAATGGACTCCAGCAACCATCCTCCGACATCGCCACTTAAATACGTCAGGAAAACTAGGATATGCGCACCACGTCATATCTCTATCACAGGTGTTGCACTGCACCTTACTCCTAATCAGGCCCACGTCCTTTAGGAACTGCACAGCAAGGCCATGATCGCAGAAAAGGTGCGTGATGAAATCCCTGTTTGGACCACCGTCTTGAAGTACCATCCTACATCCGTACGAACCCCGCGGAATGAACGGCATCTCCTGCAGGCGTTTCTCGTATTCGTGGAAGATTTCCTGAACCTTTCCGACCATTTCGGAGTGAACACACTGCACAGAACTGTACGGAAGCGCAAGTGTACTCGCGAGCGAATTTGGGCGCGAATGAATGCTGTACAGGAAGTGTGTGGCTTTGGGTGTGGGAGAAAAAAAACGCGGGTAAAAACCTGAATAATCGAAAGTAACGTAATATAAGTTAATAAGGAATTAAAGTGACACTCGTAGCCTAAAACCACACTTCATCTGTAGTTTAATTTCATTAATAGTAATAGCTTAAAACATAGGATGGTCTGCGACGTAATATGAAGGAGGCAAAAGCAGACAACCCATTTGTACGACCGTAGTGGCCAATAAATGCATAAAAAGGTACACACATAGCGTAAGAAATAACGCAACGTTTAATGAATGAGATAATAAATGAATGTGAATGCTAGTACTAGCTTCAAACCGTACCTAACCTCACCTGAATTGGAGGAAGAGGGTGTGTGATGTAATGGAAATGATGACGCAATTGGTGACGTTATAGCAGACGACACGACACGCCAGTAGGATCGCAGCGCGTCAGACGATACGACACGCCCCTACGATCGCAGCGCCACACGTGTTGGGTAGCGAGTTTCTGTTATTCGATTTGGTCTCTGTTCTAAAGCGTACCCGTTTGTTTGCTGGGTGAGGTTATTTGTGGTGTAGGTCATTCGTTACACGCCATACCTGTCGAACATACAACCTTTGATCCATGCTCAAGATCACAGATTACTACTTATGCCCGAGATGAACACCGTACTCGAATCTGCTAGATAATCTGTGCCCGGAACCATGCAGGTTACCAAGGCGGTAATCAATGGTTCATAATTTAGTAATTCGTGCGTCGGAGCAAGGTTATGGCAAATTGAGGTCTTGTAAGTTGTTCAGATGTGTTCAGCGTTTAGTCAGTTAAGAGGAGGAGAAAGCAGGATATTAAACTGGAAGCAAGATTTTAAACTGGATTGAAATTCATAGAATTCGAACACAGAAATATGTTTGCAGAAGTTGACGTCTTCATAAGCAATTATACCCTGGTTGATCCAGAAGTGTATCAGTTGTGGGTTGATGGATATTCTTGTAAGTAAAGAAATTAAATTAATTTTAATAGGTCTTGCAGGTACAGTAGTAGTACTGTTGCAGATAGTCTACCGCAAAAGAATGCATTTCAGTTTGATTTTTGGGAACTAGCCCATAACAGAACCGCATATTTCGATTCCGACATCAGGACACTTTTTTTTTTTTTTTTAAAATTTTGCCTCATTCTGAAGTAGACCCACATAATGGCTGCCTATAAGTGGCTTCGTTATTCTGGATTGGTTGTGCATAACCTTGTTTTATGCATACAAACCCAAAGTGTAACATTGATTATACACATGTACATTGAAAGCTTAACCTTGGCCTATGCATGCACAAACCCAAGGATTCTTTTCAGTTAGCACACACAAAACTGATAGTCTGATTTAAAATTTACAGCTCAAGAACTAAGAGGCACAGGACTGGAAACTAAACATGTTGTTTGTCATACGGTCATGTTTCTGTAATGTATAATGGTCATACCAGGGAGAAAGTACAAAGTGTGTTCAAGGGGGGGCAGGAGGGTAGCTATGCACATAAACCCTACACTTCGCAGCACTCAACCAACAAAATGCACAGTATTGTTCCTTAGATGTTTGTTATGATATCACATTGAATATTAATAAATGTGTCAATCCACAGGGGATCATCATCATCAGGGAACCAAACCAAAGCATTACCATATGAAACCAAATTAGCCACTTTTGTACACAGCTGACATGGTGTACAAGAGTCGCATAGTTAAAATCTGCTGAGTCTGCTGCATGTCATGTGAGGCTGTTAATTTTAATCTAAGAAATGGATGTCAATATGCGGGGATGTGTACTCTTTGTTGATAGCCTCGGAAGCTGTGACAACTTTGCACCAACGGGGTGTAACACAGCAGACTGGGGCAACACTGGAGCTGGTTGCTTCAGATGTGCTTGATCACTATCGTACATACAGTCTGCTGGAGAGACTGCTCCACAATCCACCAAAGCTAGCCGAACAGCTTGCGTTCCAAATAGAGCCACAAACGAGGAGACTTCTGATAGAAAAGTAAGGCCTGTATCCAACATTGTTTCTTTGGTCATGTGTTGTCATGTTTTAGTGCATTTGTCACACAAATATGGAAAGTAGGTTTTTGAAGGAAAAAGTTCCTGTATAACTGCAAGTGTAGGGATTGGGAGGAATGTATTACTGTGTCCACTTGTCTTGTTGTGTATGTACACATCATATAGCTCATGTTGACTTTCACCTGGATATCGTTTGGCTTGTGTTGGAAACAGGGCAGTCCCTTTCTCAAATGAGAAGAAAGATTGAGCCAGGGGTGCACAAAATTTTTCAAAAACCTAGGAGCCACCCCAACATCCCAGGTGCCAGAAGAGTGACATGAGGCAAGTTCTTTTTGAGGTGTCACAAATATTTGGTGCCACATACCACATTTATTAACCACGGTGAATTTGTGTGCAAGATTTTTGCACCCCTGGTTTGTACACAGTCTAATATGTGACTGAGTGTTATGTCACTCTATGCTGTTTTATATGCAAGGTATTAAAAAAAATGCAAAAGTTGGAGATAAGTACTGCTATGGAATAGCTGCATTTTCTTCAAATTTCAGGTTGTTTTTTAAATTTAAATGTAGTTCAGTTCCCTTACTAGTAACCAACAGCCTTGTAGTGATGTTATTTTTATATCATAAGTAAAGGCACAGTATTTTTTGCGTACACTGTATAATGTTTAGGATTTTGAAATCCAGCTTTGGCTACATGGATAATGATACAGTTTTATGAAACAGTGTACCCACCATCAGACAGGCATGGTTCTTTAAGGTTAGCCTAAATCTGTCTTTCATTTTTATAGGTATTATGAATTTGATGATACTGTGATACGAGAATTGTTGGGCAAGAAGTTGTCCTCACGTCATAGGAAGGACTTAGATGAAGTGGGTGAGAAGACTTCTGTCCTTCTCAAATCGTGCAGGTTTGTCATAAATGTAAACAGAACTGAATAATATAATATTCTCAAAGACATCCTGTATAATGACCCAAGAAATTTCCACCAGTTTGATGTGTATGTGAAATTACAGCTTCTTAGTTAAGAAGACACATGTTGTATTTTATGTGTTAACTTCTGCAATATAGCAACCGTCAGTCTTCCCTGTATTTTCATCTTCCTGAACATATGACAAACAAATGATGCATATCCCAGTTGATGATGTACAGGTTACCTTAAAAAATCTAATTTTACACAAAGTGATCATTATTGTGTGATATTTGAGGTTTTAGCAGTGGTGTTGCTGAGGATCAAGTATTCTGGGGTTTGACACCATGTCATTGGGTGAGCGTTTGCTGATATTGGAACAGAATATTGTGCTGCTATGTTCATACCGTGCATATTGAATTATAAATTTTTATTATATACCAACAGGTGCACTTTCGGTTCCTGTTTACTCCTTATCACACACACACCTAACCAGGCATTACATATGCAGCCACATTTACCAAGATTTTATCATAACAACACACTACTATATTGTATTTTATCTTTTTAATAGTTCATAACTTTAGCTAACGCAACTTGTGAACTCCCTGAAGATGGTGTATTAACGCCGAAACATGTCGGAGTAATTTTTGTAGTTCTTGATTTTAAGCTTTCACCATGTTCTATATGTAATGTGTTTTCTTTTGGGTAATTCTCTGGCATCTGAGTTCTACGTGGTGCGTTCAAGTTGTAAGGTCTCCTAATTAATTAAAAAATAATTACTCACCCTAGGAAGCTGAAAATGCAGTCATTTCTCAACGTAATCACCCTGTAGACGTACACATTTTTCACAACGCTGACACCACGATTGCATGGCTGCAGCAAACGCTTCTTTAGGGGTTCGTTGTGACCACTGGAAAATCGCTGTTGCAAGAGCGGAATGACTTGAAAATATGCGACCACGAAGAGTGTCCTTCAGTGTTGGAAACAGCCAAAAATCACTTGGTGCAAGGTCAGGTGAGTATGGAGCATGAGGAACAACTTCGAAGTTGTTGTCGTCGAAAAACTGGTGTACACGAGCCGCCCGATAAGGAGGAGCGTTGTTATGATGAAAGAACACAGTTGCAACCTTTTTGGGCCGTTTTTCACGCAATGCTGGAGGAAACTTCGTTCGTAACACATCTTCATAAGTCTGACCTGTCACTGTTGTACTCTTGGGAACGCAATGAGTAAGTATCACGCCTTTGCTGTCCCAAAACATGGCTACCATCATTTTCTCAGCACTGGCGCTAACCCGAAATTTCTTCGGTGGCGGTGAATCGGTGTGCTTCCATTGAGCCGATTGCCGTTTGGTTTCAGGATTGAACATCGGCATCCATGTCTCATCCATTGTGACAATTGATGAAAAGAAAGCACTATTCATACCCTTGTCATGTGATAACATTGCCTGACACATTGTGACGCATGAAGCCTTGTTTTCATCAGTCAGCATTCGCGGAACCCATCTCGCAGAGACTTTCTGCATTATCAGGTCGTCATTCAAGATGGTGTCCACAGATCCAATGGATATACAGGCATTGGCAGCTATCTGTTTCACAGTCAAGCGGCGGTCTTCCATAACCATTTGTTCCACTCACGCAATCATGTCTTCAGATCGGCTAGTGCGTGGCCAAGGCTCCTTCGGTTTGTTTTCACACAACGTTCGGCCTTCTTTGAACTGTCATACCCACGAACGCACATTTTTCACGTCCGTAACGCCATCATTGCATGTCTCACTCAATTGTTGATGAATTTCAATGGGTTTCATGCCACGCAAGTGGAGGAATCGGATAATCACGCGCTGTTCTTCGAATGTAAATGTCGCCATTTTCAGTATCTAAAACACTACTGTCACTCAGCGACGTCACAAGCATTCAACAGGTAGGACAGTGTTGCCATTTGGTCTCACCCAACCTAAAGAACTGCCACGTCATCTCCAACAACTTTAACGTTTCTACCTACTTCCATTCCCGAGAAAAAAATTAGGAGACCTTAC
>Ga0131853_10021427_pt1 | contig 11727 bp, 8 predicted proteins | sample TergutLab28metaG_FD_92764 | JGI IMG/M metagenome (GOLD analysis project Ga0131853, IMG submission 92764) | Labiotermes labralis P1 segment gut microbial communities from Petit-Saut dam, French Guiana - Lab288 P1 (version 2) (version 2) | ecosystem: Host-associated > Arthropoda: Insects >...
GTAGTAGTAGTAACGTAAGTAGGAATAAAAATTTATGAAGAATGTGTTAATTTGTAGTACAGTTTTATGCATGAAAATACTTCTGTGATATAAGTCTTGTGACGCCGTTCGGAATGGTAAGTTGCTTGGGCCATTTCGGAGTCTCTGTCTTTTGGCCTGTTTACTCGACTGTTTGTTAAAACCGCTTTGAGGTCCTCAAATATTGCTAACATCGCAGGTGTTTGAAGTAGACATTGTTTTGCCACATAAATTAATTTGTGATTATGTAGGTGAATATGTACATTTATTTTAATAAAAGTATAAATGATGTCTGTCGTGTGCTTAATTAAGCACCATGTCGCACATACGTATGAGGGAGTGGAGGTACAGCTGCACGCGTTATTAACCTCTACAGAATGTGTTCATTTGGTTCAGCTTCATGCCTCGGCCGCACTCCTCGATTGAATAAAAAGTTGCTTAACTAAAATCTGAATCACCAAAACGATTGACTCAGGATTGTGTCCATCGCCTGTAATTTGTAAAAGTCTAATTAAAAGTTAGAGCTGTTTAAATTCCAGGTCTACGACGTTTCTAGACGTTTCTTGTCGTCGTTTTATGTATTTCGTGACACAGCTTAATCCTTTAAATCCCAAGGGTTACTTTCTGTGCCCACCAGTTTTAACAAAAAAAAAATTTACGTTATGCCAGCACCGTGTAGTTATGATTTTTTTTAAATTTATTTAAGAACAGGGATTTTTCCCTTATACAAAATTTTACTAACCCAGGCGGAGAGTGTTCTATGCGCTGTACAAATTAAATCTTTAAATACAATTTAGGTTAATCCTCCTCCGGCATTGACTGCAGAGTTTTCATGAAACGCAGCCCTCCGATTGCCATAAAAGTTACTGCATAATGCTTTCCTGCAAACTCAAAATTCAGCGCAGAGGCAAACTTTTTGTCTCTGCTACTTACTTTCAGCATTTCGTTCCCAGCATACAGCCTTCTTCACTTCCCAACGCTCTACCTTGTTTCCAGCCTACCTTTACCAGAAGGACAAGCGGACTATATTGGAAACCATCATAGCGCTAAACGCCTTATTCTCCTCTAATAATAGTAGTAATAATAATAAATTAATATTATTATAGACGCTGTGCTGTTAGTAGTCGGCGTCTCGCCGGGAAGCCTGATTTCGATTCCAGGTCTGTGTGATATGTATAAAATGGACAAAGTGGCACTGGGGTAGTTTTTTCTCAGAGTATTTTGGTTTTCTCCAGTCACTGTTATTCCACCAGTGCTCCATACTAATTTTTGTCTGCATGTTGCTCTTACAAAGAAGACAAACACTCGAAGTCCAGGAGCCTTTCAGAAGGAATGCTCTTTCGGGTACCGGTTAGCAGTGCATAGACACTTAACTTATTGTTTAAATGGTTAAATAAAGTGATCCTTGTTTGCACGGACAGAATCAAAATTCCATGAAGGATAGCATAAAGTTGTACAGCATACAGCACGTTTATTGTCCGTCCGTCCGTCCATCCGTGAAAGTTGGAAACACGGATAGTGGTTACTGCTACTTCGTCTGCGGAATGGAAAGGCATGATCGTCTTAAGCTTCGTAATTAAATGAAGCTGAAAGTACTTTCTCGTTTCCCCCTTGATTGGGATTACCAGCGTTCGTTGCCACTGGTGGAAAATTTGTTCAAGGGGTCTTTTACCATGTGGCACTGCTACAAGTCTCTTGAACAGGTAGTGGACCCAGCTGCCACAGCTTGGCATTATTCACAGTTTTAGAGTACATAAATCGATAATTATACCTAAATCAATGTCCTTGTTGGTGTATTTAAAAGGAAACTGTCACGGAACAGTTTAATAGACAGGTTACCAAATGCACAGAGTCTCTAAGCGCTTAAAGCCTACTGGTAACTGTATGTACCTCCTCCTGTAACTTCAAGGAACTCAGAATTTTACCTCACACGCCTGTCTGCATCCTTCATGTAATTCTCACAAGAGAAGCTGACGGCATTAGCCGATGGGTTTTCATAAATGAACATATAATGTGTTCTCTGTGAAGTATGAATTGATTATTTATATATAATTTTATGAACGGCACAAAATAATGCACGCAGTAAGCAGAAGTCGTACAAAACAATGAGAGTGAAAGTGTTAGTAACACTGGACAAGTCGAAGCCCAACACAGTTAATATAAGAGGCGTGACTTTGGAGGTGGTCAATCTTACAACCGTTCGGTCGACTAAGCTGCCATTTGTGTTTGCTGTAAGCTAAATTATATATAGCTGGATGGAATCACTTCTCAGGCAACCACGATTGTAATGCTCTACGTGGCTTCGAATGGTACGCTCCGTGATCATGCGGCAACATCTCCGACATATTTGATGTGCATGCTATCTACCTGTAATTCTGTAGGCGTAGATTATGTTTTTTTTTTTCCGAGCAGAAGGATCGACATTAGTACGCTAACCAACGGCGGAAGAGTGAAGCCAGTAAGAGGCGAAATACCGAACAAGATGGCAAGTGTCCTACTTCACAATATATTTGGCCTAATGTCCCAGTTGAATGCTCTATCAACTGCACGTGTTACATACCTTCTTTATGTCGGACTAATCATAAAACATGACTGTGAAAAGACTTAGACGCAGGCAATCGTGGCATGTCTTGAAGGACTATCGCAACGTTTACCTTGAAAGCCTGAGGAATATAATGAAATGTTTCAGGTTAGGCAAAATCGAGCCAGATGCGTCCGCATTAAAAAAAAAACCTTATCCCGAGATATTCGGTAACGTTGGGTGAATTTGTCGTGTGGTGAATCCATAGAGTAATAACTCTCCTTGAAACGTTCAATAAGAACTAACAGGCTGCACTATTTACTTTCAATTTATTCCCATAATTAACATCTACATGTTTAGAGCAGCTTACTGCTCGAAACATGTAGAGGTTAATTATCGTAATAAATTGAAAGTAAATAGTGCAGCCTGTTGGTTCTTAATGTACGGATATATCACGATGCACAGTCAATAAAACATTACATTTCTCCTTGATCCGTACTCACAATTTGCACAAATACGCACTGCAATATACTCAGAGCAAAAGTAAATAAAAGTACAATATTTATCGTCCAATAAACAACTGTATAGTGTATTAAAAGGGCAGGCCTGTATGCTGGAGCCAGTGACTGCGTATTCTTCAGTTTAGACCATTCGAAGCTGTGTGGCACTTATGAGTATAAACGTGATGTTGATTAAACTCCGTGATTGTGCTTTTGAATTAGTTAGATGATCTTCAAGTAACTCGGTTGGAAGTTCGTGGCCTTTGAAGCCATCCAGTTACTATTTTACTCAGTTTCCTATCGCCAAATACCGACTTGATGGTTTTAGGAACTTTTAAGGTGGGAAAACGGCAGCCATATTCATTGAGTGGCCTAAAATAGGAGTACTTTGTGACACCCATATTGAAGTTAAGTTAACCAACATCCTTTGGTTTTCACAGAATTTACTCGTATGTGGGAGATGTGCAAAATGTACAAGGAGTGTAGTTCATGCTTCATGTTGGCAACATTTTTTTCTCATTTTATATACAATTATTGATATACAATTTATTCTCAGGAATACTTTATTTTTTTCTGCGTATTCTTATCCTTCCAATTTGGATTGAATAGTTGGAGTACTTTGCTTGGTACTGCTGGTGAAACCTCTCCTGCGGGAACATCGTAGTAGCCTGGAAACTGAGAGGAAACTGATGAAACTCCTTACTCAGGGTAGTCAGTCTTTGAAATCGAAACTTCCCAAATTCCAAGCATGGGTGCCAATAACTGGAACGCGATATCTGATTGGTGTTGCCACTGCACTACACAGAACTGTACTTTGACAGATTAGCACGTCCTTTGTTTCAGGGCATCACGCTCAAGATGAACGAGGAGGGGAAGTGCATAGTAGCCCGCATCATGCATGGAGGCATGATCCATCGACAAGCCACGTTACACGTTGGGGACGAGATTCGAGAAATCAACGGTGTGCCTGTTGCCAACCAGTCGGTTAATGCCTTACAGAAGATTCTGGTAAGTTGCCTCTTCTCTTCACTGTCATTATTTCGATCGTATCAGTTCCCCACCTTGCATAATGTAACTTAAAAGCAGTAAGGATATTTGGTCCCAGGAACAAAAGAGTCTGTAAACGCAAACATTTTTTGAAAATAAAATATTTTAACAAATAAAGTGACAAGGAGAGCGAATTTCTCGGATACGACGCTGAGTGGTTTGTGGAAGGTTACCAGTGATTCAGCGGAACACAATGATTCCATCTTCAGGGTACCCTTGTCCTAGAACACAGAATTTTGTGCATTCGTCATCTCTACACCCCCAGATGTCAAGTAAGTAAATTTTAATTAGTCAAGTTCCAGTATTGTGTATGACAGAAACACCAATCTTATTACAGTACTACGTAGGTGCCACATGTATTTGACCTGCTAAACTCACATTACCAAGGAAATTCTGCGTACAAGTTTAAATCATTTGCAGGTAACGTTTACCTTAACTCCTCCCCCACCTCTCCCCCCCCCCACATGGTAAAGGCATTGAAACAAATATTTGAGAGAGAGAGAGAGTCGCTTATTTCGTACAATTATGAAGGCATTTGCGTGAACAGCGGAATTCGAAGGTACTGATTTATTCAAACATCCTTGCTTGGTGTCTGATTAAGGCAGTGTTACTGACAATGTAGCAGTGTCATGATGTGTTTGAGGATAGTAATACTAGTTGGTGAATTTATTGTCATGACTGTTCAGTTTTGAATATGACACTTGTAATGCATCTGTGTTTCAGCGTGAGGCGCGGGGCTCAGTGACCTTCAAGATAGTGCCATCGTACCGCAGCGCACCTCCGCCCTGTGAGGTACAAGTAAGCCCCGCCTCTCTATATCCTTTTCTTGATAGGCTAAAGCACACATCGCCCCTCGATTAGATCCACACTGCATTTCACTGGTTGTTGTACCAAACGTTTGTGTCTGTGTAACCCAGCAGTTTCGTGTATTTCAGTTAGTTGTAATGTCTTAAACCAGCTATTTGACAACGGTTTTGAAAGTTCATATATCGTGGAATGTGTCTATTTTAGAATTCGGATACATTTTAAACCCATCAGGATGTTTATCACTGGAAATTAGCATAACTGTTACGTTGCTCGCGATGTAGTTACGACAACCAACAAAATGTATTTCAGACATCTCTGGAACTGAAATATAGTTATGTGGTTACTGTAGATTTTTCAAATAGGAGTTAGATTATACCGTGTACAGATTCGGAAATGAACCCTCTCCATGCTACAGACGTAACGTGTGCTCTGTAAACTTGTTAGGTGCCATATTGCATGGTGCTAGTTGATCAGGAACAGTCGAATTCCTGAACAGGGAGGTTCACGAACTGTAGACTGTTGTATGCTGTTTCTCTTACGTTCAGTTTATAACGAAATTAATACAGATATATTAATTGAAATTGCATTTAATTACTGCATATAATTCAGACTGACATTTTTCTAACCCCAAAGGACGTAATACTCTATTCTTTATTTTGTGGAATTGTGCATTACTTAATTTTTTCTCATATGATTTTTTCAGCATAAATTCGTTATTTGTTCATGTAGGAGCCGTTGTAGCGTAGTCGGTTTAGCGACTTGGCCACTGGCCTGACGGTCCGGATTTCGAATCCCAGTATGGGCAAGAGATTTTTCTCCGGTCCAAAACGCCGAGACCGTCTCTGTGGCCCACTCATCCTCCTATTCCGTACGTACCGGGTTCTTTCCCGGTGGTAAACCTTCTGTGGCATTAAGTTAACCACCCACCTCCACCTAGTGCTGAGGTTAAGAATGAGTGGAGCTATACCTCTACCCCATTTATATGCCTTCGTGGCGTGGATATGGACAGCTTTTTGAAATGTTAGGTTGGGTTGGGTTAGGTTACATACACACACACACGCGTGTGTGTATGTGTGTATATATATATATATATATATCCTTTGACACTTCGTTGTTGTGAATTAACCAGAAACATTCAGCACAGAAAGAATCCCATTGTGACAACGAACCTGTTGATGTGTTAATATACTGACCTAACTGTGCAGCAGTATTCCGTTTTATGAAGGTATAACCAATGTAAAAGTACATTTTTTAGTCTAACATTTCGGATATTTAATTTGAAGTGGTGTATAATTGGTAAATAGAAGTTGCAGAAGTCATGACCATCCATCTGACAGATCTATGTAAAGGAACCTTTGAAGTCCTTGCTTCTGTTTTAGGATGTGTGGAAAGTACGTGCCAGTGCTGATGTTTGTGTAGGCTCATGACTGTTCATACTGACTGTAATATATTTCATCGTGAAATGTAACACTAGCCTGAGATAAAGGAGAACATAAACCTTTCCCTGAGCTAAATCGAATATCGTGTCATGAAGGCATGTGGGTGACTTGAGGTGTAGCTACACAAATTACTGATCTCAGCACAGATCAGGTGAATCATCAGCGTCATACTCCATCAACTTTAACCCCGGGGAACGAGACCACAATACCCACTTGACAGGCCGTTAGGTGGTCCCCAGATGCAGTCTTGGTACAATGGTGGAAAGGAAGCTTTACACCGCCAGATATCACCTCTGGACCTCCAAATCATAGGCAGTCACTGTACAACGAATGTGGAGGGTTAATTCAAACAAATTTTAATTGAGTTGTATAAAACAAAAAATTGTATGTTTATTCGTGAAAGTACTGTACACAGGACAAAATTAGTGATTTTGTCATCGTCACGTTCCATCATTAAAACTTTCAAAACCTTCATAGGAAAGGCATGTTGTGACGACAGTGCCATCTTTCGGCGATACAATTTAGGTGTTTCTGAATTGGTGTCTTAACCTTTTGCCTTACCTGTGAGCCCTCTTTGTATGCGATTGTTACTTAGACATTATAAACTGCAGAATGATTGTGTACTACAACTTCATGACTATAATTAGTCTGGTAGGTGCTGTAGTGCAGTATGGTTGCATAAGAGAAGGTCTGTTAGTGTGGCATTGGTATGTGGTAGATAAATATTCCATCCATGTACGTTTGGAGTGTAGTGATTGCTTGTTATAGATAACTCTAAGAACTTACAGTAGCTAACATAAAATGCTGACTGTGCCTTCATATATTTAAATTCTTGTACATGCTTGTTGGGATTTTGGGACTACAATGCATAGATGTTTTCTGTAGCGATGTGTGAACTGCTCTTATTTCGGTACATCATTTTATGAATTACTGAAATTTCTGAAACGGTTCATAAAATTTTATTTAAATTATGTTCTCAAAATATAGTTTTTATTAATAAAAGCAGTATACATACCGGGACGTTATTTAGAAATTATAGTCTCTTAATGAATCGATGTTAACTTTTGCCATATTATTAGTTTGAAATAGTTGGTAAGGTAAAACACATATTCAGCGTCAGAGGACAGGTTGGATTTACTTACAGTGCACCATGAACCTAGTAAAACGAATAATAAATTTATATTTAGAGTGTCCCAGAAGTCTGGATAAATATTCACTTCCAGATCTTTAATTAAAATTGCGTGCTGTAAATTTTCATCTTGTTATCATCGGCTGTGTGTATCTTCCTGAAAGGGTCGTACTTCCTCTACACTTACTATGTCATATCTATTCCAAGGTAGTATAATATATCTGATGTTTGTTTGAGATATTTGTTGATTTGGAATTTGACTTCGTCCTGTCGACACATGGTTGCTTGTGTTGTATAATTTCGTTGTTGGTATAACGTTAACAACTATGTGAATCCAACTGAGAACTCTTTGTGGTTCAATTCTTTAGCGCTTTGGCGATGGTTTATTATATTCCATAACATTTCTTTATGTTTTATATTATCCGGCATCGACGTACATGTATAATTAAAGCACATGGTTTCCGAAGTCAGCTCTTTGTCCTTGACATAGTGGCTCGTTTGAAGTGGTCCATCATTGAGGTTTGTTTCCTACATCTGAAAATGGAAACAGAGTAGGTGTCTGAAATACTGGGAACTTTCTCACCTCTAACTGCTGGTGGTCTAGTGTTTGGCTTATTGCTGTTCAGAGCATTCAGTCTGAATCTAATGGTAAAATGAAGTCAAAGCAATAAAAAAAGCTTTTGTCAGGACCTGAAGACAAGAGCAGGAACAAGTTCTCAAATATTATGTATATTAAATATACCTCAGGTAACGGACAATATCGAACAAAACTGCACCGTAAAAAATCCAAACTTTTAGTGACATTGCAATACGTATCATTCTGTAACAGTATGTGCTTCATAATACAAGATTATATTGTACCAAATTGTGCTACTTGTGTGTGTAGGATTAAAATGCTATAATCAGTTCAGCAAGAGCAAGAAATATTTAGAGGATTTTAAGTTCAAGATTTAACATGTATTTATTTTTGAGTCAGTGTCACACAATTGGAACTGTTAAAAAAAACTTGTATTTGTGCATGGGTCCATTTTTCTGAGAGATGGGACTCAACCTGTGGTCTCAGAACATAGTTATTTTGCGAGATTTACTGTTTCATATTCTGTGTACTGTGACATAGGTAATGTTACAGATTATTTATGAGTAGTGTGAACTGGGAACACATGCAGGTTCAAATAATGTAAATAGAATATGTTGTGATGTGTATTACAGGTAATTGCAGGAGTTTTTAGAAGGGTTCACAAAATTGCGAAAAGCGATTATTAGCTTCGTCATGTCTGTCCTTCCGGCCACCTGCATGGAACAACTCGGGACCCACTGGACAGATTTTCATGAAATTTGATATTTGATTATTTGCCGAAAACCTGTCGACAAAATTCACTTTTCATAATAATTGTACAAGAATAACGGGTATTTTACATGAAGAACAATACGCATTTTTGATCATACCTCGCTTAATTCTTCTTAGAATGAAAAATGCTTCACATAAACGTTGCAGAGGAAATCAAAACACACATTTTGTGCTCAGTAACTTTTTTTGTTCCTAAAATCGTGCCGTTTATGAGAAAATGTGGAAAAATATTGTAGACTGGACAGGCCACAAATGACAACACAGCACATACGCATTGCATGCTGGATAACTAAGGCACACACACACACACACACACAGAATATGAGATACTTATTGCCTTTCTACTGCACCGATGGTTGCACGAACGTACCTCCGTGTAACGTTATACCTACATTGCCTGTCTTGTTAGGCCTGAGTTTCATGTCCTCTGTGGCCATGATTTTGATTACGTTTGCTTTTGCAACCAATATATGGCTATTTTCACATCACTAGATATACAACAATATAGGGTGTCAGTAACAGTGAATGTAGTTTGCTGTGAATGGAAGCACTGTTCCAGTCTTTGTTGCAAAAAGGGAACCCAGATTTGTTTTTAGAATGCAGATGTGTCATTAACCGGGGCACGCGGTAGCGCAGTTGGTTTAGGCACTGCGCTACAAGCCGGAAGGTCGCGGGTTCGATTCCCGATGGTGTCACTGGAATTTTTCATTGACATAATCCTTCCGGCCGCACTATGTCCCTGGGGTCGACTCAGCTTCCAACGGAAATGAGTACCAGGAATATTTCCTGGGGGTAAAGGCGGCCGGTGCGTAGGGCTGACAACCTTGCCACCTTCATTTGCCGATTGTCTTGAAATCTGGAAGCCTCAACCTCCTGGAACTCTCAGGGCCTGTCCAGGCCTGTAGTGGGATTCCTTTACCTTTTATGTTTAATTAACCTACTTCTTTTCTTGCACTGACAGTACATGAACTGTTAAAACCAAGCTCCTTGTAAAAAAACTGAAGACTTTTTGAGACACTTATAGTGCGATCAATGCCGTCAACTGATTGACTCGTTTCTAAGTTTAAGGCTCCTCTGTTCCAGAGCTAAGTGGAGAGGATTTTTAAGTACCTGACATGCGTAATCCATAATCACTTAAGAACTGGTATTCTCAATATGCTTGTCACTGCATTAATGAAACTGCTACGGTTGTCAGAGTTATTAAGAATTTTTGCTGGCAAGTTTTTTTTCCTATAGACTCAGTAACGTTATGCTGAAATACAAAGGTGATGAAAGAATAGCAAGAGTGAGGTATTGGTTTTCTTTATCAAGTAGTGTCATTCACTTCCTGCTGAGATGTTAACTTCAGCAACTTTTTATTTTAATTTTGAATACTATGTAAATTCCAGTCTACTATTTTAAGTATTGGAGGAAATTATTTTGTTTTCCTTCTTCTAAACTAATAACACAAGCAGCAAAATTGAAGGGAGAAGAAAATTCAGTGTATGAAATGTTTCTAAACATTTTTTGTTATGTGTAGATGTGAGAGACTGCAACACCCTGGTTCTTTAGCAGTTTACTTGAATTAATGATGATGTTCCACCACAGGCATTCTTAATTAACATGTTCTTATGTATTAGTGTATCCTACAACTTGTAACTAAGTGGTAATACCAAGTTATTAGAAGTACTTTATATATACAGGGTGTCCCAGGAGGAATGTGTCAGACTTCGGGAGAGTGTTCCTTATGTTAAAGTATACCGATATAACCCAAAACACCTATATCCAAAGTTGAACGTTTACGGAAATAATGGCCAGAGAAGTTTGAAACTTTGACAGCTGTTACACACTTATTGATTACCAAATACATATTAAAACTGGCAGGAGTATGTGGTTTCGTTTCTTTAATGTTAATATCTGTACTTAACATGTAATTAACCTTGCTCTGGTACCATGAGGTCTATGTGACCCCAGTCCTCTTTGACTCACGTTTTTTTTAAACTGTCACAAATACTGACATCGCCTTTTACGAATTTTTTCGTAAGGCCTTCCTAACAATGTCACACACATTAGCTAGTTTTTGTGTCTTTCCGTTTATTTTTTATTTATGTTTATTTCCGCTTGGGGTCAAATGGACCCCATAGTACCTTCCATGTAATAAAGATAATTGTCTGCAAACGACAGAAAACGCAGTATGTGAAAAAATCTGTCACGTGCCATGTTCTCGCCGTAAAAATAGCCACCATTTAGAGTTATAAACAAAGCTAGAACGCATTAATCAGCTGGAAAAAAATGCGCAGTTGCTCTGCGTAAGACATAGATCATGGTATTATGAGGGGTTTAGGGGGTAGAGGGGGATCATTCTGGGTACACAGAGGAGAATACTGACCTTCAAGGGTCCTGCAGCATAAGAAACCTATGCAGTGTTATCGCATAGGAGTGAACAAAATTCCTCCCACCATCGACTCACTGTTTGCGACGTCTTTACAAGTCGTTCGGTCTCACTGCGCAGCGTGTTTAGAAAGCGTTCGGTGGCAAAGGAATCATGGCAAGACGACGGGGATTGTCGTGCAACGACATTCTGGCGTGTTTATACGTGTTAAGTGACGTAGATAGTGAACATGAGGTCGATATTGAAGATAGTTTGAGCTGGGATGAAAGCGACCCCGAGTCCAAAGAAGTGTCAGATTCGTGCAGTGAAATAAGTGCAAGTGAATCAGATTCGGAAGAGAAGCAAGATGTTGACAGTGGTGAAATTATTGGAAAAGATGGATATGTGTGGTCGCAGAAGCCAAAAGCTGTCAGAAGAACACCATTGCGCAATATTGTCAAAGAGAAACCAGGACCGAAAGGGAATGGATATCAAGCAGACACACCCTTGAAATCATTTGAGTTATTTTTCGATGACGCCGTGATAACAGAGATTGTGACATGGACTA
>Ga0131853_10021429_pt1 | contig 11726 bp, 9 predicted proteins | sample TergutLab28metaG_FD_92764 | JGI IMG/M metagenome (GOLD analysis project Ga0131853, IMG submission 92764) | Labiotermes labralis P1 segment gut microbial communities from Petit-Saut dam, French Guiana - Lab288 P1 (version 2) (version 2) | ecosystem: Host-associated > Arthropoda: Insects >...
AGGGCTACGACGACATGAATGCCGGCAAGAACCTACGCGGAGTCATCCACTTTACCGAAGCCGACTGGTGACCGCGGTCGTCGCGTGGCGCGCACACGACCGAATGCCCTTGCAGGCATGGCACATTCGCCAATTGATGTGCGCGTCACGCGGCGATTCGATCAAGGCGCCTCAGCGAGCTTCGAGGCGCGGAACTACCAGATGCCGGAGAACCAGCTACCGCCGTACGGCGTGCGGAAGCAGCACTCCTTGGGCAATCTCCGTGGCTTTGGGAGAAAGGGGTCTCGCGGCGCCCGTGCCCGCGTTCGACCACCCTACCGAGCACCGGAACCTGTTTCCGAGGAAGCGATTTCAGCTGTCAACGTAGGCTGGGTTGACTGCCTTCGACGGTGAAGATGTAGTGACCGCCACGGCCGACGATGTACTCGGCGCTGCCGCGCTGGCAATGCATCGCCGGTGCGGTGATCACCGCACCGGCGATGTCGAGCAGATCCAACAAGGTGGCGAGCATAGGTATCTCGTTGGTCTTCGCGATGACTGACAACCGTCGAACATGTTGGTGCGCAACCACGTCCACGCACCGATCAGCGCATCGGACTGATCTGCGTCCAAGCGTTGCAGCAGGCGGCCGATCGTCGACTCCGAGGGCGCCTTCCCGTTGATTCCGATCCTGGCACGTTCAGTTTCGGGTGCGTCGGCGATCCACTCCGCGATCGCCACGAACGAGCGTGCCCCAGCCGGCGTCGCTGCCACGGCGGCCGCCACACCGCTCCGATTCGGTGACGAATCCCGGCGCCGCTTACGCGGGGGGGTCGAGAGCCTGCTCGAGTACCTCCAGGTGCAGAGTGTCTCCCTGGATTGTCCGCGCCGAACGGCCGTCCGAAACGACGATCGCGGCGACGCCTTCACGTCGGCCGTCCTCTGTCTGCCACATCACCACTACCCGCTGTCGGGAATCCCTGACGCAACGATTTCGGTGGGCGTCAGATGCGAGACCCCTGTGGGCGAGTCTGGGATGGCGGGTCGGCAGCTGTCGAGTAGGTGGAGAAAGCGCTCCTGGCAGGAGACATGCCGTAGGACAACCTATCGACCGGGAAGTTGCGGGGGTCACGGGCACGGCACCCAGGCGGGGGTGCCGCACAGTCGAGTCGGATCCGCGATGGCGTGTTTCCCTGCCCGCCGGGGCGGGCCTGTTCAACGTGTGTGCTCGACGACCCACGCTGCGATCTGTGCGCGCGCGGTGAAACCGAGTTTGGTCAGGATGTGCTCGACGTGGCCCTCGGCGGTGCGCTGCGCGATCATGAGCCGGGTGGCGATCGCCTTGTTGGTCAGTCCCTGGGCGACGAGGTCGGCGACCTGCCGTTCGCGTTTGGTCAGCTTCGGTGCGGTGCCGGCTGAGGGGGTCGCGGCCTCGGATCGCTCGCGGAGGGCGTAGGCGACGGCATCGCCGAAGGTCAGGGCCCGGCCCTTGCGGTGGGCCGCGGTGAACGCCCGCTCCCCGAGCGCGTCGCGGATCCGGCGCTCGCACTCCTCGTGGTGGACCAGGAGGTGGGGGAAGAGGACCGTGGTGCTGCCGGTGGCCCGGCGCAGCGCCTCGGCGGCGCCCAAGAGGATGGCGGCGCGCTCGTCGTCGTGCGCGCCGGAGGCGATCCAGGCCAGGGTGTCCAGATATGTGGCGGCTATGAACGGGTCGTCCACCCGCCGGGTCAGCCGGAGGCCACGTTCGAGCAGGCGAACTGCCTCACCACTGTCGCCCTGCCGCCACACGGCGAACCCCATGGACCACAGCGCATACGACCGATTCACCGATTCGCCGCGGGATTCGGTGATCTCGAGCACCTGCTCGAAGCAGGTGGTGGACCGGGCGGTGTCTCCCTGTAGTTCGTATGCCCATCCGAGCGATTGCAGAGTCCCGATCCGAACCGGGGAGTCGTCGCCCCGTGCTTCGAGCGCCGCGAGGGCGTCCTGCAGTCGCCTGCATGCCTTCGCGGCGTCACCGGCGACGAGCGCCATGAACCCGTCGATGTGGCCGATCCGAGCCTGGTCCACGGGGTCGGCGCTCTCTGCGACCAGGGCCCGTCCCTCGGTGACCAGCGCGGTTGCCGCGGGGATGTCGCCCTGCACTGCCGCGAGCAGACTGGCGGCGTACAGGGCCTTGACGCGCTCGGCGGTGTGGGGGTGCCGGGCCAGGGCGCGGCCCAGCCAGTGCCGTCCCTCGCTCAGCTGCCCGCGCGCGAGCCAGAAGGGGTACAGGGCGGCGGCGATCTGCAGGCCGGCTCGGGTGTCGCCATCGTCGGCTGCGGTGAGGCAGAACGTCATGGCCTCCCGGAGGTTGGGTTGCTCTCGGTCCAGGCGCGCGATCCACCCCACCTGGTCGGGGCCGATCCATTCGGAGTCCGCGTCCATGGCCAGCGTCCGGTACCAGCTGAGGTGCTGCTCACGCAGGGCGGCGTACTGCCCGGCGCGTACGGCCTTCTCCCTGCCGTAGTCGCGCAGGGTTTCGAGCATCCGGAAGCGCACGGCCGCATCCGCCTGTTCGCGGATCAGGATGGACTTGCCGACCAGCGACGCGATCGCGTCGAGCAGTTCGTCGGGGGTCAGCTCCCCCGCGCAGACGTTCTCGGCCGCGGCCAGGTCGAAGGTGCCGGCGAAGATCGACAGGTGGGCCCACAGCCGCTGTTCGCGGGCGTCGCAGAGCTCGTAGCTCCAGTCCACCGACAGCCGCAGGGTCTGCTGGCGCGATGGCACGCCGCGGGGTCCGGCGGTCAGAAGCTGGTACCGGTCGGTTATCCGTTCCCGGATCTGCTCGGCGGACATCACCCGCAGCCGTGCGGCCGCCAGCTCGATCGGCAGGGGCAGGCCGTCGAGCTGGCGGCAGATCTGCGTGACGGTCTCGCGGTTGTCGTCGGTGATCTCGAATCCGGGCACGGCGGCGGCGGCCCGCTGAGCGAACAGGGTGACCGCGTCGTAGCTGGGCATCCCCTGTAGGGAGGGTTGGGATTGTGGGTCGGGGACTGGCAGCGGCGGGACGTGGAGCACCGCCTCGCCGCCGATGCCGAGGGGCTCGCGGCTCGTCGCCAGGACCCGCAGCTCCGCGCAGGTGCGCAGCAGTGTGTCGACCAGTTCGGCTGCCGCGTCGATCACGTGCTCGCAGTTGTCGAGCACGAGCAGCAGATGCCGACCGGCCAGGAACGTCACCAGCTGCTCAAGCAAGGCGGCAGCGGCCGTCGCCGAGGGTACGAGTCGATTCCGCAGTCCCAGGGCGGCGGCCACGACATCCACCAGGACCGAGTCGTCGCGCAACCCTCCCAGCTCGACCAGGCACACCCCGTCGCCGAAGCCACGCCGCAGCTCGGCGGCCGCCCGCAAAGCCAGACGCGTCTTTCCGACCCCGCCGATCCCGGTCAGGGTCACCAGCCGCGAGGACGACAGCCGTTCCCGGATCTCGGCCAGTTCGCGGCGCCGGCCCACGAAACCGGTGAGCTCGAGGGGCAGTTTTCCCGCCGAGGTAGGCAGGGCCGGTAGGGGTCCCGAGCGCGCCCCGGCCGCCGCGCCAGGCGGGGGTGGCGCCGCGTCGGGCGAATCCTGGTCGTGTGGATGTACACCCGGCACAGTCGGCAGGGCCATCTCGTCGATGGCAAGCCCGTGACTCGCTTGCAGCCGGCGCAGCTCGCTGCCGAAGTCAGCAGCGGAGGCGGGACGATCCCCAGGGTCTGTTGACATCGCCCATTCGATCGCGGCGCTCACGTCCCCGGGGATGCCCTGCTCGCGCAGATCCGCGACCGGCTGGGTGGTGATCCGGAGGAACTGCGCGATCACCTGTTCGCCGCTGTGGCGTTCGAAGGCGGCGTGGCCGGTGAGGGCGCTGAAGAGGGTGGCGCCGAGGCCGTAGACGTCGGAGGCGGGGCTCGGCGGCTCCCCTTTGAGGACCTCGGGGGCGGTGAACGCCGGGGATCCGGTGACGGTGCCGGCGCTGGTGCGGAATCCGCCGGCGATGTGGGCGATGCCGAAGTCGGTCAGCGCCGGCTCGCCGTAGTCGGTGAGCAGGATGTTCGCGGGTTTGACGTCGCGGTGGACGATGCCGAGGCGGTGCGCGGCTTCCAGGGCGCCAGCCATCTTGATGCCGAGGCGAAGCACTCCGGCCACGTCGAGTGGGCCGTCCCGCTGGATCCGGGCGTCGAGTGAGTCCTGTGGGTGGTAGGGCATCACGATGTAGGGGCGGCCGCTGTCGGTGGTGCCCACGTGCAGGACGCCGACGATTTGCGGGTGTCCGGTCATACGGCCCATCGCCTGCTGTTCGCGGAGGAAGCGTGCGCGGCTGTCGTCGTCGAGGTCGCCGGTGAGGACCTTGATCGCGACGGTGCGGTCCAAGGCCGGTTGCGCGCAGCGGTAGACGACCCCGAATCCGCCGCGTCCGATCTCGTGGGCGTCCTCGAATCCGGCCACGGCCAGTTCCGCCGCGACCGCCGGGGCCACGTCTCGCTGGGTCCGGGATGGATCACGGTCGGTCATCGGACCGTCGACTCACCGGCGCCGACCCGGACGTCCGGAACACCCGCCCCCAGGCGGTGCGGTCGTTGCCTGTGCAGCATGGGGTCACCTCTGACTGGCGTCCCCCTTGACACCCAGGATAACGCTGAGCGATCTGGCCGAGGCGCCGCGCTCTCGGCCAGCCGGATGACCCGCGCGCTCGCGGCCCTCGAACGCGAGGGGCTGGCCACCCACCACCGCTCGTGCGGGGACGGGCGGGAGATGCTCGCTGAGCCCACCGACAAGGGATTGCAGCTGCTCGAGCGGACGTAGCCGGCGCACCTGGTCGGCGTCCTTGCGCTGGTCACCGATCGATCGGACCCCGCCATCCGAGCTGGCCGGTTACCGCGGTGCTCGCCGACCTGGCCGAAGGGATCGAAACGTTGCGTCACCAGGAGTTGCCGGATCGGCGCTGGCGCGTCGTCCCTTCGTGGGATCAGTCCAGGGTGCGGTAGGGCGCTTTGGCGGAGTCGAGGATCGCGGGGTGGTCGAGGTCGAGTGGTTCGATCCGGACAAGTTCGAGGCGGAGCCAGCTGGCGAGTACCGACCATTGGGAGCGCTGATACGACCACCAGGACACCGCCTGCCAGGCCCGCTCCCGGGCGTCGTGCGGGCTGGTTTCTGACCAGATCCGGTGCCCCCCTTGGGTGAGTGTGAGGTTGCGGGCCACGACCTGGCTGGGCCGTAACCCCAGCCTCAACAACTGGGGTCGTCGAGATCGAGCACACGCAGATCATCGGGCGATTCGAACACCCCGAGGGCCCGCCGCGCGCCGGGCAGCAGCGGGAACTCCAGCATCGACTCGTCCCACCGTCCGAGGTTGCCGAACGTCTCGCCGCACGCGGCCTCTGCGAGCCGGGACAGGTACCAGACGTAGTAGTCCGGGCGGTCGATCCGGCCACCGCGTGCGGCCGGTGCTCGTAGAGCGGATGACCGGGCTGGCCGGACTTGGCCGTGGGAAGGTACGGGAAGACGCGGTAGGCCAGCACTTAGGCGGCCCCGCCGCACGCCTCGGCGTCGAGGGCCTCGAGCACCGGGGCCGGGGCCGGGGCCGGGGCTGACAGTTGCAGCACGTCGATCGGCCTCGCCCCGTCGAGATGCGCGTTCGCGCTCTCCAACCACGTTCTGGCCGCCGCCTCCCCCGCACTAGCCGGGCGCGCGTCAACGCGTGCTCCAGGTCGATCAGCAGCGGCGCCCCAGACGGCCCGGGCCGTTCGTCGCCCTTGATCCACAGCGAGGGCTGCGACTTGTTGACCCCGACGATCGACGCCAACCGGGAGCCGCCGAACTCCTCGGCCAGATACCGCCCCGGGCAGGCGAGAGCGGATCATTTGGGCGGACGCATGCTCGGCCTCCCGGCTTGAGTGTCATGGGTGTCGCCGGAGGCGTCGGCGGATAGTTGGGATTCGGCAAGCTTTTTCCGGGTATCCTTCGTCCGCAATGGTTTTCGTCCTTTTCCGACCCGAATCCCGCGGCGTTACAGCGATCCTCTGCCTTCGAGCAGTGGCAGCAGTGCCTGTGATTCCCAGGATCCGGGCCGGTTGTCGAGCACCGTGTGGCCCTCTGCGACGTGGTCTTGCGTAGTGAGCACTACGGCGGCGGGCCGGCCCTCGGAGGTTAGGCGGGCGTCGCTGCACGGCGAACGCATCCACACTGACCGGCACATCGACGTCGACCAGCCATTCGCGGGTGCCCCCACCGGAGGACACCACAGCGCAGCTGACGATCCGGTCCTGCCCCACATCCAGACCGGTGGTCTCCCAGTCGAACGCGGTCCACCGGCCCGACCACACCGACCCGGCAAGTGGGAACGGCTTATCGAAGGCGTTGGTGGTCGACATGCGGTGTCCCCTCCCGGCGAGTGGGGGCCAGTGTGCCCCGACGCACCAACACCGGCGCCGCCACGGTGATAGACGGGCCCGCGGCAATCGACGGTCTATCGATGTCATCCTGGCTGGTCCGTCCCGCCGAACACGAACTGAGGCGCCGCATTCTGGGATCGCCGGCAGCGAGGACGCCATCTCGGCGATTCGGGAGGTGATCTCTCCGGGTGCGTTCGGCGACCAGGTCCTCCCGATGATCGACCAGTAGTCGAATCTGAGCCCGGACGGCATGCAACGGTTGTACAAGGTGGCGGCGGAGACCTCCAGGGCGGCGGCGATTTCCTCACCGTTGCGCCCCTCGGCGGCCAACTCGTCCGCCCGGCGCAACTTGCGCACGATCTCCTCGGCGGAATGCCGCTTACGTCCAGCCATGATCTTTATCGTCCTTCCAGCCCCTACCAGGGGCAACGGGACTCTGGACCATCGTGGACTCATGTACAGGGAACAAGCTAGCGGGTCTCCGCCGGTGATGGCGCTCATGTCCGGTGGGAGTACTCCTGGGCGCGCGGACACTGGTTGGTTGCCCGCCGATCCCGTCGGCCCCCGACAGAGCTCGGGTACTAGGTCTGCGTCGGACCGCGCCGCACTACGCTGACCGAACTCGCCATCGTCGCTGGGTCGCGGTGGCGGGTCGAGGAGTGTTTCCAGCAGGCACGCAGCGAAGCCGGACTGGATCAGTACCAGGTGCGCAGTACCGAGCCTGGTACGCCCACACCACCTTGTCGATACTTGCTCTTGCCCGGCTTGCCAGGACGAAACCCGAAGCGTTGAAAGGGGAATCGGTGTCGCCAACGAGGGCGTGATCGGCTTTACGCGACCCGAGATCCGTCGCCGCCTGACCGTGTATCAGATGCTGCGACACGCCCACCCCGACGATCACGTCTGTTCCTCGTCACGCTGGCGCCGGCGACGGCGACGGCGACGGCGACGGCGACGGCGACGGCAACACCAAGACCGAACCTGCCACTATCGAAGCAGCGGACACCCTTCCATAAGTGCCGTTGCAGTACTAACTAAACGACCAGCTCAGGCAAAAAGTGCGCTGAACCGCCAATCCAGTACCTGCGTAGGCTCGTCCCCGCGGTGGGCGTGGACTGTCGAACGTAGGTGCAGCACGCCACCGCCCGAGGCGAGCGGTTCCGCTGACTCGACGGTGAGCTCACTGCTCAGCGTGTCGCTCTCGTGTACCGGCCCGGTGTGGTCGCACGAGTGCCAGCCTAGGACGGTGACGAGGTTCGGCAGCGCCCGGTTCGCCTGCGCCAGTGCGAGCCCGATCGTGTGCCCGCCGTAGACGAGACGACCTGCGGCCCCTACCCGTTCGTCGTGGTGAGTCTCTGCGACGTTGAGCGTCAGGCGGGCCAGCTCCGGCGCGCTGCTGACGACGTCGGCGCTACACCGGAACGTCGTGCCGGCGAGTCCGGCATCGAAATGCGTTCCGGGAACGCGACTTCGGTAAGCATCGAGGTCGAGGCCGTGCGGAACCGGCGTCGTATCGCCCTCGACCGGGCCGATCTCGGAGAGGTCGTCGGTGTGCACAGTCCGGTTCGGGTCTGGGCGTTGCCTCACCGGGATCATCGCGCAGCGGTAGAAGTCGAGGACGGTCGCGCCGGTCTGGTCGACGGTCGTCATCCGCAGCGCCACGAGGCCCGTGGGCGCGCGGCCGGGCTTGCTCGAGTTCTCCTTGAGGCCGACGACCTCCGCCGTCGTGTGCAGCGTGTCGCCGATCCGCGGGAAACGGTGGAATCGCAGGCCGCGGTAGAAGAGGTTGGCCTTGACGTGGTGGGTGACCAGCGTCGACTGGCCGATCGCGAGGTCCGTGACGAGCCCCGGGTGGGCGAGCGGTGCGCCCGAGACGGCGGTCGCGAGGTCGCGGTCGAGCGGGAGCCGCAGTCGGTCGCCGAGGATCGCCTGATGCGCGGCGGCAAGACCGTCGGTCAGCGTGACGGCGGGCGCGGTGTCGAAGACCTGGCCGTGGGCGAGCTCGTCGAAGTACGGTCCGCCGACGGGGACGGGGGTGCTCATGCGGGGATTCCGATCTGGGCGAGGGTGCGGCGGGCCGCGACGGCGACTGCCTCGTCGAGCATCTGACCGTCGAGCCGGACCGCGCCCGAGCCGCGATCCGCGGCAGTGCTCAGCGCGTCGAGCACCCTGCGCGCATGGTCGACCTGCTCCGCCGAAGGCGTGAACAGCGAAGTGGCAGTGTCGATCTGATCGGGATAGATCGCCCATTTGCCGTCGAAACCGAGGTCGGCGACCCACCGAACCGCCTCACGGAAGGATTCGTCGTCGCGGGTGCCGAGGAACGGCCCGTCGATCGCCTGGATACCTGCCGCGCGTGCCACGTGCAACACGTGGTCCTGCACGTACAGCCAGGCTGCACCTGGAGCCGTCCGACTCCGGCCGAGCGCGGCCCCGAGGTCGGCGTAGCCGATGATGACAGCCGTGACACGGGGGTGCGCCGCGATCTCGCCGACGTGTGCGACCCCGGCAGGCGTTTCGATCAGCGCCTGGACGGGAAGTGGGCTGTCACGGAGGACACGGTCGACCTCCTTCAGATCGGCGACCGAGTCGACCTTGGGGACCACGACCGACGCCACATGCGAGGACGCCTGCGCACAGGCACGCAGGTCCGCCTCGAACCACTGTGTGCTGGGCGCGTTGACGCGCACGGCGACTGTCCGTGGCCCAGCGCTGCGCGCGAGATCGCAGACGAGGCTGCGGGCGGCGTCCTTGAGCGCCGGAACGACCGCGTCCTCGAGGTCCAGGACGACCTCGTCGGCCGCCGAGGCGAGAGCCTTGGCGGCCTTGCGGGCATCAGACCCTGGGGCGACAAGTGCACAGCGACGACGCGGGGGCTGGAGAACAGTCACGCGGGCTCCTCGGTGATGGGCGGCTGCAGAGTTCATAATGTACGGACAATATACGTCGCGACGCGACTTCTTCGCGACGGCGTCATCTCACGAATCCGCTTATCTTTAAGTATCTCTCACGAATCTACTTGACAGTCCATGAGCATTCAGGAATGTTTGGCCGTACAAATGTGGTTCGTGATGAGCCCGCTGACGGAGGAATGTGGCTGTGAGCACTCACCTGAGCGAAGACGAGACCTACCTGGTCCAGACCGTGCGCGATTTCATCGACCGCGAGGTCAAGCCGAGGGTTCAGGAGGTCGAGCACGCCAACGAGTACCCCGAGAAGTGGATCGATCAGATGAAGCAGATCGGGATCTACGGGCTCGCGGTTCCCGAGGAATACGGCGGCAACCCGGTGTCGATGCCGTGTTATGTGCAGATCACCGAGGAACTCGCCCGCGGCTGGATGAGTCTCGCCGGGGCGATGGGCGGGCACACCGTCGTGGCGAAGCTGCTCACGCTGTTCGGCACCGAGGAGCAGAGACAGCGCTACCTGCCGCCGATGGCGACCGGGGAGCTGCGCGTGACGATGGCGCTGACCGAGCCCGGCGGCGGCTCCGACCTGCAGGCGATGTCGACGACGGCGCGCCGCGACGGCGACGACCTAGTCATCAACGGTGCGAAGACGTGGATCAGCAACGCCCGCCGCTCCGGATTGATCGCACTGCTCTGCAAGACCGACCCGGCCGCCACGCCGCGACACCGGGGGATCTCGGTCGTCCTCGTCGAACACGGTCCGGGGCTGACGGTCTCGCGTGATCTGCCCAAGCTCGGCTACAAGGGTGTCGAGAGCTGCGAACTCGCCTTCGACGACTACCGGATCCCCGCAGCCGCGATCCTTGGCGGGGAGCCCGGAAAGGGTTTCTCGCAGATGATGAGGGGCCTCGAGACGGGCCGCATCCAGGTCGCGAGCCGCGCCCTCGGTGTCGGTGCCGCGGCGCTCGAGGACGCGCTCGCCTATGCGCAGCAGCGTGAGAGCTTCGGCCGGCCGATCTGGAAGCACCAGTCCGTCGGCAACTACCTCGCCGACATGGCCACCAAGCTCACGGCCGCGCGGCAGCTGACCCGTTATGCCGCAGAGAAATACGATGCGGGTGAGCGCTGCGATATGGAAGCGGGCATGGCGAAGCTGTTCGCGTCGGAGGCGGCGATGGAGATCGCGCTCAACGCGGTGCGGATCCACGGCGGCTACGGCTATTCGACCGAGTACGACGTCGAGCGTTACTTCCGCGACGCCCCGCTGATGATCGTCGGGGAGGGGACGAACGAGATCCAGCTGGGCGTCATCGCGGGCCAGCTGGTCGCGCGCGGCGGCGTGTGAGGCGCCATTAGAATCGCTCTGCCATGGACCACACGGAGAACGCGACGGTGCCCGCCTACGCGCAGGTGTCGAATCGGCTGCGCGCCGAGATCGAGGCCGGCGAGTACCGCGGCGGTCGCCGCCTGCCGACGGAGGCCGAACTCGTCGAGGCATACGGCGTCAGTAGGCAAACCGTCCGGCGGGCGTTCCAGGATCTCGTGGCGGAGGGCATCGTCTATCGGGTCGCGGGCAGGGGCACGTTCGCGAGCGATCCCGCGCAGCGTTACCGCCGGCAGCTCGGGTCGATCGAGGATCTGCTCGAGCTGTCGGCGGACACGACGATGGAGGTCATCGAGTCCCTCCGGCGCAGCGTGAACATCGACGCCGCGAGCCGGCTGCGGCTCGACACCGACCTGCTGCATTCGGTCGCCTACCTGCGGCGCAACGGTCCGATCCCGTTCGGGCGTACCACCGCGTATCTGCCCGATCCTGTCGCCGCGCTCATCGCAGACGCGCCGCAGCTCGCCGCCGGTGCGGTCAGCGAGAGCACCGTCATCGGGTTGCTCGAGCCGCACCTGGCGAGCCCGATCATCACCGCGGCGCAGTCGATCACGGTCGCGCGGGCGACGGAAGAACTTGCCGCCCAACTGAACTGTGCAGTCGATCATCCGCTGTTGCGGGTCGACCGCCTCTACTCGAACGCGGAGGACGTGCCCACCGAGCTGTCGGTGAGCTACTTCGTCCCCGAGCACTACACCTACCGTGTGACCCTGCACCGCGCCGCGCGCTGACCGCCATACGACGCTGCCCGCGGGCGGGCGGCGCATCCCCTACGCCCGGCGAATCCGGCATCCTGACCGGCAGTTCGAGGCAGGCACCTCATTCGGCAGTCACACGTCAGAATCCCGTGTCGACGCGTGTTGTAGCCATCGAGCAGCAGGGATCCCAAGTCCACCGCAACGCTCTGACCCGTGACGCTCGATGCCAGGTCCGAGTGGAAGTACAGCGCGGCCTCGGCGATCTCAGTGGGCTCCTGCCAAGTCCGGTTCCGCAGTGCCATTGCGTGATAGCCGGCAACCCACGTCCCGGCTCCCCCGATTC
>Ga0131853_10021430_pt1 | contig 11725 bp, 13 predicted proteins | sample TergutLab28metaG_FD_92764 | JGI IMG/M metagenome (GOLD analysis project Ga0131853, IMG submission 92764) | Labiotermes labralis P1 segment gut microbial communities from Petit-Saut dam, French Guiana - Lab288 P1 (version 2) (version 2) | ecosystem: Host-associated > Arthropoda: Insects >...
CCGAGAGGATCAAATATTGGTGCTGTAGTTTCGTTTTGTACTTGTTGTGGAGTCTGTTGGTTGCACCTGAGTGGTGTTCTTGACTTGAAACTTGTCAATTATTGGATTCCATAATAATCCGAGCGTTGTTGTGGAACTTATTTCCTTTAAGACTTAACGATTGGTAGATAGTAGGATGTTTCTTCTCCTCTTGGGAATTCACTAGATCCCTGTGATCTAGTCCCTTCGATTTCCTCATGAAATAGTGGTACTGATCCTTGAGTTCTTGTTCCAGTTTGCGTTCAAATACATGTAGTCTTCGCTCTGCAGTGAGGCGAGATGCTCCAAGTTGCTTGGGATCCATCTTTGTTGGCAGTCTAAAAACAAATCCTCCATCATCTTGTTGGGTTGTGTGTGTGATTACGTGTTGTTCACAGAATTGTTGTTGTGTTGTCATGATTGATGGCTCCACGGATTCCACTTCCCTGGAGCGGTTTAAATTGTGCTCCTATCCCTTGTCTTCTCGGAGCAAAAATGTAGGCTGAGGATCATGCTGTGTAGTGGTAGTTGGATCTCGACCTGTGAGTGTCCAGCCAAGAATTGTCTCTTGTAGAACTGGGTAATTGCCAGGGCGTGTCCTTCTGCCTGGTTGAAGCATCTTGTAAAATAAGTCAGCTCCAATGAGTAGATCAATGTCTCCTGGTTGATCAAACTGTACATCAGCCAACTTGATGTCCTTGGAAATCTTCCAGGTACATATGTCTAAATTGTTAGATGGTGCGGTACCAGTAATGTGAGACAAGATGGCACGGTTAAGTGTTGTGTGCCAGTCTGTATGCCTAGACCTTAAATGTAATGAGATACTGTGATATGTCTCAGTGTTGACACTAGATATGACTTGTTCTGGATAACCTCAAACGTTGTACACACCTTTCTGTTATGAAGTGTGACTGAGAAGCACTGTCTAACAATGCTCTGAATGGAACATATTGACCAGAATTATTCTGAACTTCCACTATGGCTGTGGCAAGTAGAATTTGATTTCTGGGTTTGCCCTTAAATGAACAATATGTATTAACCTCTGCAGTTAAGCTGCCTCTTGCATGTGCAGGCCCATTAGTTAATGACCCTTTGTCCCAAATTGGCTGATTTTGCCTGTCTGTGTGCAGCAAGGTATGATGTATCTTGTGACATTTACGGCACACTTGTTTCGAACATGTATGATTTCTAGTAAATGGTTGCAAGCAGTTCAAACAAAGTCCTGATTGCTTGGCAAGGTTAAAGCGTTGTTTAGCTTGCATTTTGTAAATTTATCACACATAAACAGTCTATGTGATCCACTACACAAAGAGCACTGTAGCCGTGTTACTACGTTGGAATAGGATTTACTACCTTGTTTCCAGTTGATTGTGATGAGCGTTAAGTGACAGGAACTACCTTCAGTGATTGAGTTGTCTGACGTAGCTCAAGGCCTCTGCATCTACATTCAAGGAATGTGACCAATTCTGCAGTTGTCGGAGTATCTGCGTGTGATGCGGTGATAAGCTCCCTTTCTCGTTGCGTTTCAGGGTCGAGTGTGGCTAACATCAAATGATTTAACATTAAGTCTTGTAGAGGCACATTCAGTGATAATGCTTGTAAAGCATTCATGTGGCTCGACACATGATAAATTAACTGGCGCAATGATGATGCGTCTCCCTTCCTTACTTGGGGCATTTGACATAAACGCTTGGCATGAATCATGGCAATTCATCGTTTGTTATTGTAACGCTGTGTTACTAATTGCCAGGCAACAAGAAAGTTCTCATTTGTAATTTGCAAATTACTTATCAGATCTTTGGCTTCGTTCTTGAGTGAAACAATGAGGTAGTGGAACTTCTGGACATTAGACAGGGTTGTGTTATTAAAAATCAATGCCAAAAATGAGTCTCTGAAATGTTATCAACTACATGTGTCACCTTCGAAAGTTGGCAATCCAATGGTTTGTAGCTTAAAATGTGTACTACTTGTATGTGACCTCGTAGTGTGATTGCTGTGACCTGACAAGCTGCTCCTTGGTGAGCTACGTCTGAACGGTGGGTCCATTACAGGATGTAAAGTTCATTGAACTTTGCCTTCACCTCATAGTACTGACTTTCAAATAGTTCTCGATCACCAAAATGGTCTGTGTCATCAAATAATTTCAGTTCATTTTGTGCAGTGTCATATCTATCAAAGATGCCTTGTATGTCTTCAAACATCACCTGAATCTCATTTACTTTACGATCACCTGATTCAATAAATGTCTGCATTCTTGTAAGAGCTGATTTGGCAACAGCGCACTGCCTGATGAGCTGTGTTCGTCTTGTGGCATACATACCGTCTGCGGGAGTCAGCAGCTGGTATTTTGAGTGAAGGTCATTGTCCCGGCTGGAAGATGCTAAGTGTTCGTGACATCGTAAAATGTCTTTGGTACTCGACGGTCTTCGTTGATGGCCTTGGTGGAATGAATCCCGATGCCTGCCGTAGGATATGTCGCACTGGTCTCGTACTAAAGTGACGTCACATGTTCTGCCGCGGTTTCTTTTGTTAGCAAGTTACGTAATACAGCCTGGCTTCTACGCGCGTAAACAAATTTTCGCGGCACACAAAAAACCAGTAATGCTGAAAGTTTATCTACTTTAGTAGGACCAATAAACTATTTGTCGCGTGCTTTGTAATTATATCCGGCCCGGAGGACGAAAAACTTTGTTTGTCGATGTCGATCGAAAATAAGTTGGTTGAACAATCTGTTCCAATATATACAAGCTGGTTCAGTAAGAAATTTATTGACGCGATACTAAATACGTTCAAATATATGTATTAATTTCCTTAATATTAAATCAATCTATACAATACTATAATATCATCGTTTGCTGTCACTCTTTTATGTAGAACCTTGTGGTTAATCACTCTTTATATATAATTGTGGACACAATAACTTATGTGATTGTTTTATGATAACCGTAGTGATTGCCTTGATAAACTACGGCCCTTTGTTGTATCACAAGTATAAGTAAAGTTGTTGTCTGTTCAATCCACCTTGGATTATTACACAAGTACACAGTTTCACAGACCCTGGAAGACTTGAGACCGACGCAAGCCACTGCAAGACTCAAATGCGAACGTACTTGATTAATTTATGGTGTTCATGAATACAAAACACACAACCTTTTGGTGAAGCAATGTTAGAAAACTTTGTTCTCCTTATTCACACCCTTATGGTGAAGCACTGTTTATTCCCATGTGGAAACAACTCACAAACCGACTGACTGCCAGCGAGACGCGCACTCGAAATACCGAAGCTAGCTGGACGACTGAAGCCGTAGAACCAAAGACAGCTATGACGTTACACAACTCGTGATGATTGCGTCATGCAACGAGGTCACGAGTTGTGCAATCCCTCGCAAGAAAGGAAATTGAAATGTAAAATTTCTGCCCTTAGCGTAACACGTATTATGGTGTGAATGAGACGGGAGAGGAGGAGAGGAGAGAAATTCTCGCGTGGTACGAAGACAGTTGGAAATCGGAGGAGACTTTCGACAAAAGGCGCGTGCTTGAAAAATATTGCCAAGATAAAGTCACAGTCTTAAGACAGGCGTGCCGTGTCTTTAGTTGTGAGTTCATGCACATAGGGTATATAGAAGATTTCTCGAGACAGTAACGATCGCATTGGCTTGCAATAAATTCTTGCGTAAAACGTTTCTACAGCCCGAAACAATAGGATTCATACCGACTGCTGGGCTCACTTTTAGTAACAAGTATACTAAGAAGGCATTGATGAGGCTGCTGCATATGCAACAAACGGTCAAGGTGAAGATTATGCACGATCGGAAATTTCGCGAGTAAATGCTGCCCGAATTGCCCCGCTTCATTGTACATGGTTATTGCCCTGAGACCGGTACAATCTACGAGTTCTTTGGTTGCTATTGTCACGGTCATACGAGCCAGACGTTTCGTTCATTTACCACCATGACTGGCGATACAATAGCGGAACGCTATGAGGGAACGATGTAGCGTCTCGAACAGATAACGCGAGCGCGATACCTGTTCAAGGTCCAATGGGAATATGAGATTGATGATGCAGAGGGGCCCGAAATACTAGCGCATCCCATAGTACAATAGAGTCCGTTGTGTACCCGCCATACCCTGTACTGGGGTCCAATAGAGGCCATGCGTCTTCACCATAAAACACGGGAAAATGAGATAATAAAATGTCAACGTCATGAGCCTCTAACCTTACATAGTAAGTATTTCATGTTCCACGTCTCTCATCCTATCATTCACGTAGGAGATGCGTGTAAGGATAATGAAGCATGCCCACGTACGGCTGGCCTGATCAAATGTCCGATCGCTCCACCAGAGAAGATTTATCACGCCGTCCTCCCTTTCAGATGTAAAAATAAGCTCATGTTTTGCCTGTTTTGAACTTGCGTTCTCACGTTCTCCTCCAGTGGAGAATGTGTGCATAACGGAGATGAAGATCTAGCCCTCACCGGTACGTTGGTATTCGACGAGGTGAGGTTGGCTGTTGAAAAGGTTTACAGGATATTCGAGATATATGATATTTAAGAGTACGAGGTCACCCAATACAACCACGAAACATCAATGGGTTTGAAATTTCGTGGAATATATAAATAGATTTTTGATATTGAAAGTGGGGGCGTGCGGTAACCCCGTCTCGGTCCATAGTCCCGAAGACGACGAGCGGTACCTGGAATCATTTTGGACGAGGGAAGTGATAGGCCTAGAGAAGGTGGCAATGAGGTATAACGCTGCGAAACTGGGTCAGGCCAAATATGTCTCAAATCCATGTGGGAGAAATTGACGGAGCGGAACGATCGTTCATAGACATAAGTGACCACGGTTCTCAAAGAACTGTATGGATTCTCAGACACGCCCGGCATCGAGGTGATGAATCTCGTATTTGCCAACGATGACTTAGTCTGAATCTCGTGGAAGTATAGGGTAGAGGAACATGTGCCTAGTCTGCGTCATACGAACGAGGTAATACCACCTTACGTCACTGCCGGGACAAGAATCCATCTCTACTGCTATATCGAACGGCTGCGACAGAACGCGATATCTTGTTACACGGGCACGTTGATATACATTCAGCCTAGGGATGAACCCCAACTGATTGAACAGGGGACAAATTGGGGGACATGACCTCCGTATTGCGCCACTCAGAAACTATACCGGAATTTGTGAGTGGTGGAAGAAAGAACTAGGCAACAGGGTGCTCGATACTGTGACCGGGGACGGTCGAGAAAAAACCGTCTATAATCAGGGGCATAAACTTGAAATACATGCGTCGAAATTAATACATTTTAAAAATTTCAGTGATATGATTCTGAGAGGGACGGGGATGAAACTTCCGCTGTGAATGTACATAGCGAGAAGAAAATGAAGCGTAAGAAGAAGGGTTAGGAATTTTATGGATTGTCACCGAACTCGAAGAAAACAATATAGTATTTCATTTTAAAAAAGCGGCAATTAGGTGACAATAGCCCGAACCGTTTGGGTATAAATAGGGGAAGAGTAAGTAAGGGAGAGTGTCGTGTCATATCCTGACCATCCATAGGTGATGATCTTCAATTCAAGCATTCGTTATCCTGTATAATGTGCGGACCTAGCGATTCGAGCAAACCGTCATTTTGCATACGTCTGCTACAGAACCTCCACGCCCTCTGCAACGAACGCGAATTTGTTGGCGGTATAATCTGGTGTTACAGCGAGAAGACCGCTGTTCCGTCGCGTCAGCTGTTGCCCTAAATCACCATATATAACGAGGGCGTAGCGGAGAAATATGGTGGTGGTAGCAAACCGTGCCCCGTTACTCCAGACGATCTGTTAAACATAAACATCAGCGTATTTCTGATTACGCAAAATCTTTTTCATCAGGGACGCTAAGTAGTGATATTTCGCTGAATTCCCATTAATTAGTTGCGTTGAAAAACGAGAGATATAAGAAACAGTACATGCACTTGGCCCATCAAGTGCATCCCGAAGATAGTATTGGGTTGTATAACGCCTACGTGAATGCCACATAGCGTGCCCAGGGCTACCTCATCTTTTATCAGACACAATACATGAATGACTTCTGCGGTTTGGAACCAACATATTCCCGACAGAATAGCCACCGGTAGTCTACTTCGATATAGAAGATGAAGCCTATGAGATTGAACTATCACGCCCTTCACGTGCTCAAGACTGCCGATCCGAGATTGCGTAAAGCACTAATATCCAATTGTAACAAGGAACTCGTGAACTGTATAAGTGAGTGTGTGTTGAATGTTCTGAAGGGTAATATGAAATTGTCAGGTTCTAAAAGGCGCAAGCTGCAAAAATACAAGACCGCGCTTCGCAAGGTCGCCGATAGACCCGAGTCTCTCTCGGGCAAGACGAGACTCATAGTTACATAGGAGGTTTCTGTTGCCCCTACTGGGCGTAATTATGCCAACAATCGGCATCTACATCTTTAGGTCCACCCGATAAACACGTTGCGTAAGATGTAACTTGTCCCGGCTGTTGATTACCATAGGGACAAGCAAAGACGCCAACCGCCCTCTTCTTCGCCTAGCGAGCGAAACGTAGTAGAGGCAGCAATTACCATCCGTAGTAATTGTGGGTTAATATGCGCCACAAGATTCGCTAGGCGGATATCACACGGAAGACGCAGACGAAGGTGATCTCTGATTTTCTAAGACGAATAATGCCTGACACGGCGCCGACTACAACTTCTAACACGGTGTCCTCGTCCTCTGAGCCCGAGCTATCAAAAGAGTTCATTGTCCCTAAAATTGAGACGAAAACGCCTATGACGCGATGTTCGCCAAATCCTTCGACATCAAGGGGAGAGATCGAGATTCTTAATCAAGGATTAATTCCAGGAATCGGAGCTGATGACGATGATGATGATGACTCTGTCACGGAATGTTACGAGAGGCGTACGGTGGGAAAGAAGACGATAATGTCGGAACCGTAGCTAGTCCCACGCGTTTTCTCGACACACAATACGGGGTCAGCAAGGATGGCGAGCAGTGAATGATAGGTAGTCCTCCGGTGTTTATAGATACCCGTGACAATTTCACAATTAAAGGGACCGTGTTTAAAGATACGGAGAGTTTATGGGAACTATTGACGCGTAAGAACGTGAATTCGGAAGTTATCAACATGGCTGAAATAAAGACAAAAAAAATAGTGCTAATGACGAACGCTCTTTTGAACATATATCAACGTGGCGTTAACATTAATATAACGCGAGGAAAGAAATTTCGCGATATCATTGCGCCCCTCTTTGCGAAACAGAAGGGACGGGGTGTCGAATCCACGTTACGTCTTAAGTAGATAAAGTATTAAAAAATGATTACTACTACCAGCAGAATATATTATGACCTCGCCAGACCGTCACCATTCTCGACCCTGCGAAATCTTCTGTCCGCGACGATGACGGCGAAGAAGAAGAAAGGTACTTCGACGAAAAAGTCTTTCGACGTCATCAGAGACTGATCAGAGAAACAGGGTGTCTATACGCTTCATAAACCTGTGAGTAAGCGTTTCGAACGTAATCACTATAACGTGACTATAGTCATGGACATGTTCGAATGCGATCTGCTGGATGTAGAGACGTACGCAAAATACAACGATGAACACAGATACATTCTATCGGTTATGGATGAATTCATGAAAATTCTACATATGATCCCCGTAGAAACAAAGAACCGGCCTACAATTTCCTCGGCGTTTCGGTCCATATTCGATGACCCGAAATATTCGAAACGGAGTCACATATTGTTACGAACTGATAAGGGCAAGGAATTTCTAAATAAACATTTTCAGGACAGGTTACTGGACGACGGGGACATTCAGGTGTGTCGAAACTCCGACTTCAAATGTGCGGTCGTCGAACGTGTGCATCGCATGAATCGCGAAATAATCTGCATATATTTTACACATAAAAATAGTACAGATATTTCGATGTTCTGCCTAAATTTGTCAAGTTCTACATTGACACGGCACACTCCACGACTGGCATGGCGCCTTCGCGAGTCACGGATTCGGAAGTGTTCACGATTTGGAAGAGGATGGAGGCTCGGAGACAGGGGCGCGTTCGCGTCGCAAAAGCGACGTTTCGCGTTGGGCAGTACGTGCGAATCAGCAAAACGAATATGCGGTTTGCGAAGTCTGCCGAACACAATTTCAGCATCGAGATATTTAGGTCGCGAAAGTAATCGTGAGGCGGCCGCGATCCGTCTACGAGCTCGAGGATTTAAACGGCAAGCCAGTAGACGGCCTCTTTTACCGCGAGGAACTGAACCCCGTACGCATAATGGACCGGACCATTTATAAAATAGATAAAGTACCGAACAAGAGTGTCAGACGAGGCATTTGTGAATATCTCGTCCGCTGGCGAGGTTACAGGCAGGACTTCAACTTGTGGATGACTGCGACTAGCGTGAAGAATATCGAATGTGGCGACGACGAGCCACTTTCATGACGCTCTGTTCAGCAACGCCTAGCGAGACGTCTGTGAAGAGATTACTCACGCCTTTTTCACGGTGAAACTGTCGCAACACATAGACCTGGATTTCACCTCCAATTGGGAAGCGGGTGAGAGTGAAATTTCCTCTTCCTCACCGCCGCACATGGGGGAAGAGCCCACATCCCTAATATACTGTAACTTGACTTCACCGCAATTTGTGGGCGACAGCACCGTCCGCAGCATGCGGACGTTCATCTTCCCATTATCTACATCTCGTTAGCACGAGTTTCGAAACCTGTATTATGTGCCCTTCGAACAGCGGAGATTTCATGATATTCGGATCAAGTTCCTGACGACGGAGGGGCTGTACTTCCCTTTCGAGGACAGCACGACCCCCACAAATTTGTTACTTCATTTTCGCAAGTATTAAAATTGGTAAAAAAAAAAAATTTTACAAACGGGGCGTCGCTATCTCTACCAGAACATTCACAGCGATGAATCCATTAAAAATGTACTACCTAAATCAGGCGTGTCGTGGACTTAGACTCCCAGGGAAGATCCGTCCCGTCTACTCCGCCTCGATCTAACTTCAGCGAGGACGCGGGATCGGCATTGTTTCGGCAGTCTCTTCCGCTGGACCGGTACCAAGGCATTGGGCCGCGAGACGTTGCGTACCGGCGGCTAGATCCTTACGGATATAGCGGCACGCAAGTCATCTGACTTCTCACCAAGTGCTGGAAATGTAGTGTCCTAATATGTGACACAATCCTCCCAAAATTTGACCAGCAAAATGTGAGGCCGAAGACCAAAATGCGCCCATGGTCAGGCGGTGGCGGAGGGAAGTAAAAGGGCAAAGTCGTGAAACAAAAAAAAATAAAGTTGCTCCGAGAAATATAATACAAAGAAACATATTTTCCTACTTAACATCAGTCACCTTTCAGCAGCTCCATCAGCAAATCAGCGCCTCCGAATGGCCCCCTGCCGATAACGATACGTACATTGATCTAGATATCAAACTCTACGTCTTATGTAAATTGATCTCGGCCTCGTGAAATAATGTGGACTTTACGGACCTGACGGGCGTAAGCATTAATTTCTTTCACTCACAATTCAGTCAAAGTTACGGCACTCTAAATGGCGTCACAATCACGCAGACGTCTGATCAATATCACTATAGCTCTTATCTCGAGATTCTGATCTACGGCACGGATGCGGCAGCCATGTTTCTCTTGAACGCGTACTGGTATCTTGACACGGGCGACATGCAGCCTAGTGAACCCTCGGCCAACATTCTGAACGCCACGACGAACCGGGGATTCATCACTGGTTGGAACAGACTTAGCGCGAGAAGGGAAAACCAACACTAGGGCCGATTACATGGTGACATATGTAACGTACCCGTAAACTTACTGTTGGGTATCAGGTTGGAGATCAGATTGACAAAAGCCCGACCGAGCTTCTGTCTGATGTACAAGACTGTCGATTCAAAAACTGTTTTCTAATTTTTGGACGCACAACTACTGGTCAGACGCGAGGGCCAAAGGAGTCTCGCTCGGTACAACCCGACGAGAGTCGAACACAAGTCTTTCACATTCTCGGCCAAATAAAAATTCTTGTCTGTCGATAAAGCCGTCCTGGTCCCATCCCGAAACGTCTCTCGTTCACCATGGTTAAGAACACCTAATTTATAGTTTCGCTTGACAGCAACCAGAACAAATTTGAAAATTATTATATCAGTGATATTTCGCTGTCTGTGAAAGGAAAAATTTACACTAACAAGAGCCTATCTCTCTGCATGAATCTTGACAAGACGTACGTCAAGATCTGCAGGACGCTTTTCAAAGCGTCCGGCATACATTACTCGAGCTCGGGACTACAGATAAAACACGAAAAGTGTATGAACGTCTATTTCATGTTACTCTTTACCTCACACCAGAAAGGTGTGTGTCTGAGGCTCATACTTCCGACTCCGAGAGCGGTAATATCAGAATCGAGTTGAAATTCACTAAGCCATTGCCCGAGGCAATCACGTGTCTGTTGTAACTAGAATTCGACAATTCCGTCCTCGTATATTTTGCGCGTACCGTCACGACCGACTTCTAAGATGGACACTGTGCAATTACTGTGTACACTGAGTGACGTTAACTCATTCCTCGACGTTTTCCCCTACGATCTCCTACGACATACGATTGCACGAAACTCCATCACTCTCATCATCAGTGCCGATCCCCGCACAGAGAGAGATTCACACTGGCTAGCCGTGCACTGTCGACCCAAATCTTCGTGTGCCTACTTCTTCGGTTCATATGGCATCGTACTGCTCGTGCCCAAATCCAGGCGTTAATTAAACGCAACTGCAGAACCTGGCATTATAAGAGGCGACAGATGCAAGGACTGACAAGTGACGTCTGCGGCAAGTACTGTTGTCTATTCGCCCTGTACATGCATCAGGGCTACACAACGAAACACTTCATCTCGCTCTTCGATGCATGCAACACAGACACAGAGGTGGTGCGATAGTTCGCTACCGAATCTGGTCCCAAATTTCGCATGGCGGTTGGGGTCAATGCTGCCGCAGTTGCCCATAAAATGTAGGTAATTTTTAACGTTTAGTATCATTTCTAATTAAACATGACTGAATGTGATTGAATACGAGTTTTTGCGGGGGTGGCAGAATGAGACGTTCTTCAAGGAATTGTGCGTGGCCAGCGCTGCGGCATCTGGGAAGTTTCGTTTCCAGAGCCCCTACAAGATGGCCAAATAATGGTCTAAATTAGGCCGACGGACACATAGAATATACAGACTTAAACACGGTCACTTCAGAGGCCGTGGCCGGTTTCGCACACCTCTGGGCCTACGGCCTCTCGAACTGTACATTCCTCGCAGGACTGACGAGATGGCCGATTCATAACCTAGAGAATCTCGAGTGCCCCCCACCCGCCTCTTTCAATCACCACCACTGGTGTACATTTCCTGCTCACAAGTTTACCAATTTCTCTTGAGGAACCAAAACCGCGCATTCTCTCTAGGATTGGTTAATGTACTATCTGTAGAGGAAATATTATGTCCAATGTTCTGCTGACTTTACACGTCATACAGACGAATTTTTTGCAGCATTAAAAAGAGGCCGAGAACGTCGAGATTCCCTTCACTGTGCTTGCTGCTCCGATGGTGTCTACTAATAGTAAGCGGTCAACTACCGACGTTGCTGCTGCATCTGCCAAGCGGAACAGGTGGCAGAGG
>Ga0131853_10021431_pt1 | contig 11725 bp, 10 predicted proteins | sample TergutLab28metaG_FD_92764 | JGI IMG/M metagenome (GOLD analysis project Ga0131853, IMG submission 92764) | Labiotermes labralis P1 segment gut microbial communities from Petit-Saut dam, French Guiana - Lab288 P1 (version 2) (version 2) | ecosystem: Host-associated > Arthropoda: Insects >...
AACAATACACACGGCCAACCAACAACAATTACACACAAGACAACTTAAAACTAGCAACAATACACACGATACAAATTAGAATTTTACAACATGTACAAAAGGTAAAAACACCCAAGCAAGAGAAGTGTAATAGTGTAGAGCATGTGTTCCTGATTTTTTGTAATGTTGCGTATAGGGGGTTGTCGTGAGTGTTATATGTTATTTTGTGTGATGTGAGTTATGTACAATGTGTGTTATTGTATTGTATTGTTTTTGTACTGTATTGCATTGCGTTGTAGCGCACTGCCACCGGGTATAAATCCTGTTGCAGTTAATAATAATAATAATAATAATAATAATGTAATCTGAGTTTGTGTCTGTAGCCTTAGGTGTCCAGCGTTCAAAGCCCATGCCCCGTATTATATTATCATCTCTGCCCTGTCCGGCTCTACAGAGTATTTACAAATCATCTCATAAACGGTACGTTTCTCGGGAAAAAAAAGTACATATTTCTTTTTCAAAGAAGGCTTGAGCGCGGTATCATAAGAGATGTATATTGGTTTCGTATAAAGTACCCGTTATTCGCGTCATATTTTAATGCCAGTTTGAATTTTGTCGACAAAATTTCGAGAAATACATGCGGGCGGACGGACAGTAATAGTACTTCGCAATTTTGCGCACGCGCCTTAGCGCTGATCGAGGAGTGTGTTCCTGTGATGTGCACTGGATGTAGGGCCATATCCTGCGGGGGTTTAAGCTGTCGGATTGTATTACACATGTCAGATGAAGTTACGTCGACCACGAACGTAGCGTAGAGAAACATGTTTCCAAAATTCTGTAATGTTTACCATTCCGACAAAATGCAATACGGAGAGGCTGTGTCATGAATTAAGAATAGACGGTATTTGGGGTCTCCCGTTCATATTGCAACACAGACTGCTACGATTTTTGACTCCGACTGTTTTATCGCCTGGGTTATTACCCATGGTGTCATTGGTTGGGTAACAAATCAAAATTATATGCAGGAAGAAATTGAGAGCAGACTGAAGTAAGGGAATGTTTCCTATCTTTCGGTGCAGAATCGTCTGTATTCCAGTTTGCTATCCAAAAATTTAAAGATTAAGATATACAGGACTATAATTCTGCCTCTTGTGTTGTATGGGTGTGAAACTTGGTCGCTGACATTGAGGGAGGAACGCAGGCTGAGGGTGTTAGGGAATAGGGTGCTGAGGAGAATATTTGGATCTAAGAGGGACGAGGCAACAGGGGAGTGGAGGAAGCTGCATAATGAGGAGCTGAATGATCTGTACTCCTCACCCAATATTAATATTGTTCGGGCGATGAAATCGAGAAGGATGAGATGGGCCGGGCATGTGGCGCGTATGGGGGAGAGGAGAGCTGTATACAGGGATTTGGTGGGGAAACCGGAGGGAAAGAACCACTTGGAAGACCCAGGCATAGATGGGAGGATAATATTCAGATGCATCTTCAGGAAGTGGGATGTGAGGGCATGGACTGGATCGATGTTGTTCGGGACAGAGACATGTGGCGGGCACTTGTGAAAGTGGTAATGAACCTTCGAGTTCCACAAAATGCGGGGAATTTCTTGACTGGTTGAAAACCAGTTAGCTTATCAAGAAGGACTCTGCTCCATGGAGTAAATAAGGAAGTAAGTAAAGTCATTGGATAGGTCGCTAAGTAGGGTTCGAAACTGGTCTGGTAGCAAGCAGTGATCAAGACCAGAATAGCGAAATTGAATTCGAACGACAGACGTCCAGCTACCACATCTCATATCCCGAACTATGGACCGGTACATTTTTAACCCTGAATTACATTGGACTGAAATGAAAAAACTGAACTTTTTTTTTCTGCTTCTCTCATCCGAAGTAATGATCTTCAAACAAGGTGCTAGCAAAATGGAATACAGTTCGGTTGATCTGTCTGAAATCCTTCCGCTGAATAACCAGAGTAGTTCACCAAAGCTTCTGATCCGTAGACAAGTAGCTCCTTATTGCTTACTGTGTACTGAATTTTCGCTGTACTTTCTCCAAGGTTTATGGTATCTGGTTTTCAAGTTGGTCTCCTTATAGCATTATATGCGGTGAAGACAATCTGGTTTGTTTCTAGTGGGAGAGATCCTGTTAGCAGCAATGAGTTCTACGTGCATGACCTGTAACTGAGCAGAAGTGAAGCATTTCATTCATTGGTCGGCGTGCGTGTAGTGAAAAAAATGGCATTGGCTCTATTTGTTTTGCTGTGCGTCGAGAAAGTTAACTGGCCAAAGAATGGGCATTGTCTGACGTGGCAAATGTGTTCATCGTATATGTTATCCATAAGGATATGCCCAGGAATTTTTTAGTGATATACGGGGTTTTCAAATTATGCCGCAACGAATATGATTGTAATGGCAAACCGGTCTAGACTCTTTGCCCTTTAAAGCCTGTCTTATTCAGTGTCACAGGATGAAACCCCTGTGTAACCTTTACCATTCACAAATGACACTTTACAACAGTGGCGAACCCAGGAATTTTGTTCGGGAGGGGAGGGGGGGGGGTTCAACAAATTCAGTTGAGGACAGAGAGAACGGGGGTCTGGGGGCTGTAGCTCCCTAGTCAGGGGTTCTGACGGCAGCTGTAATTTGGTACAAGAAATTTCATTTCATATAGTAACATTTTCTTAATTTTTGGTACTTTAAGACCATTTATGATGGCAACCAATTTATTTGTCATTGCTGATGTAAAACAATTGCGAATCTAGTTAGTTTTAGAATTTTACTGCCCTTTTCCCGAACATCTTGGGGTGTTGGCGTCCTAAATTCAGCAGTTTTAACAGTTTTTACAATCGGGTTGAGTTTGGCACGATTTTGGAGGGTCTTCTGAATTTCGGGAGGGGGGCTTGAACCTCCCACCCCCCCCGGTACGCCACTGCTTTACACACAGTTTTTACGTGAAATGTTACACCATGCTTATTCTTAAATCTGGAGGTTAGGTAAAAATGAGGTTTTAGTTATTTTTTTAAAGCAGGGGTGCACAAATTGCGGGCTTCAAGACGTCCAGGTGACGCAAAATGTTTGTGGTACTGCCTGCTGCATGTCGTCCACCGGCGGCTAGAATTATGGGTTGGCTCTTAGACTTCCGGAAAATTTGTCCACCCCTGTTTTGTAAAAAGTTTTAAAACTTGAGTGCTCCGTTCTTCTAGGACGTGACGCGGCATCACGTCCCAACAGCAACGCTGAGAGACTTCATTGTAGGGGAAGATGGAGGATGCTTGTGAACACAGTATTGAGGAGACTTTTTGGCAATACTGAACTGGAAATGACAGGAGGCTGGGGAGAAGTACATAACGAGGAGCTGTGTAATTTATACTCTTCACTTAATAAGCTGGTGGAATGTATGTACTTGTCTAACACAACTTTATTTGATGGTAGAGGTATATCTAGTATTTACTACATAAGGTACAACTAAATGTTTCGACACTTGACAATGGCCATCTTCAGGTTGTACATGAAATACTTAGTAGGCAGTTATACGAGACAATATGGGTTGTATGCTTTGGGGAGGTAGGAGGTGAGGTGGGCACGAGATCTCGTATGTGTCGTGGAGGTTGGGAGGTGTGGGTAAATGGGGGGACTCTGTTGTTATATGTATATCTGAGTTAATAATAGTTAGGTCTGTGGTATCATATTATGTGTGTTGTAGAATGATATGTACATGTGTATTTTTCTTATACATATACAATGTGCAATATCATACAAAATGATAATAAGCTGGTATTAGGCCGATTAAATCGAGGAGACTGTACTGAGATTAGAAATGAACATCAAAATTTAATTTGATAAACCTAGAGAGGAGGGACCGATTGTGCTTTCTGGTTGTATATGAGACAGTAATGTTTAACCACTTAAAGACTGGTGAAAGTCCTTTTCTATCCCATGCTTCCCCATTTCCGAGAGACTATTGCTTTTCGGAAAGTTGTCAGGCTTCACCCGTTTGTCCTTCTGGCAAGTGTAACATGTAGATGAAGATGAATGTGGAGAAAAGGTGGAAGGGGGGGGGGAAGCGTACCGTTCTCTGTACTCATTCATCTGTAGTCTGGGGGATGAACAAAGTGGCAGAGTGTCACCCTCACCATGGCAAATTACAGAAAATAAGAGGAATCTGGTTTGGGTGGAAGTGGCTGGCTTTAGTATGCGTGATGAGTTTCTCGTGACGTTATTGGCGTAAGGGCGAAGTTGGATTAAACTGACTTTTGTCTTCATTCTCGGTGTTTGGTATTACTGATGCTGAATGTGTGTTGTTTTTGAGGCATGTCTGAGGAGTATTTGGTACTAAGATAAATAAAAGAAAGGAACGGTCACATAGTGATGACTTTCAAGGTCATCACTATGTGACCGCTCCTTCCTTCCTTTTATTTATCTCAAAAATAATAATTATATTAAAACAACACACATTCAGCATCAGTAATACCAAACACCGAGAATGAAGACAAAAGTCAGTTTAATCCACCTTCGCCCTTACGCCAATAACGTCACGAGAAACTCATCACGCATACTAAAGCCAGCCACTTCCACCCAAACCAAATTCCTCTTATTTTCTGTAATTTGCTATGGTGAGGGTAACACTCTGCCACTTTGTTCATCCCCCAGACTACAGATGAATGAGTACAGAGAACGGTACGCTTCCCCTCCCCCCGTCAGTATCATTCCACCTTTTCTCCACATTCATGATAGGATGGTCGTGTAGCAAGCATGGGACATGTTTGTATAAAATTACAGTTGGAAATTATGTGGAAGGAAATGATCTTTTTGAGGAATAGGGGTTGTTGAGAGTGTAATGTGGCAGTTAATATTACAGGGGCAGGGTTCACTCGCAGATCTGCAGAGTGGATACAACTGGCCCAGGATACGTGTCGGGGGTGGGCGGTTTTGAACTTGGCACTTAATCTGCTGGTTGCATTCAAGACAATGAGTTCACTAGCTAAACGAGTGTATTTTCAGGATCGATTCTACTCGAGGGTGTCGTCTGGAAGGTAAAGGCGAAAAGTGTAGATTTCTTAGCTTTTGTTTAGTACTTTGTTTAACGATGACTTTATTTGGTAAAGTTATGTTGCGTTGATGGTAAATGAATAAATATGAGTGTCGAGCACTGGTGGAATGATACCGACAAGGAAAACACTGAAGTACACGGGTGTCCGAGTGCCACTTTATGTACACAGTACCACAAATTTTACGTGGAATGTGAAAGACTGCTGGTCGAAATAACATGTCACGACAACTCGTGACTGCGATTGGCTTTGTCATGTTCGTTTGACGTAGCAACCAGTTGGGCAGACTTGAAGATAACGAAAGAGAGAAAATGGCCGCTTTCCCAGAACTCGGCTATACTGCAGCCATGGAGAGAAACACCCTGGACTGAACCCTTCCCCTTGGACCTCTAACTGCTGGGATTTAGGTGTTTTCTGATAACTTTCATTTACGACTCTCGTCTTGTGCACGTTTATTTAGGCGAGATCGTGGGGCTGGCAGAAATACAACACTAGGCAGAGAGCGGGAAGCTTCAAGTTCTGTAAAGCCCCTCCATCCATAGGACCTCTTTCTGTGGCCTCAGTGCAGCAGAATTCCCGTGAAGTGAATGGTTGGGCAACTGGTGGCAAATTTGTGGAGTATGTTGAAGGGGATGGGAAATGTTATGGTTTGGTAACATCAAAGCAAACTAGAGCAGACACACTGGCCAGACAGAACTCCAGCTAACGTCAGTTAAAACCGTCCAGTACAAGCAGTCGCGGAGATCAGTTTAATGTCGCATTTCTGTCACCGTCGATGTGTATTAAACTTATCAAGATTGAATTTAACCGTGGTTTGATCTGCCTCGGTGTGTCCTCTAAACAGTATGACGGATATGTGGAAGGTGTCGATCCATAAGAGTCTTCTTCGTGGCTTGCCGTCAGTGTCTGCCATGTCTGCTTAATTCAGTCTGGTGTCAGTTACAGGCGCCCTTCAGCTATTCACTTCGACACATTCCCAGGGCACAGCTGAGCTCAGCGCTGACAAAACACCATACTAGATGAAACTATACACGCGTGTTTCGGAGATGTGGCTTGAAGCAGGAGAACACAAGCTTATATCCTTCCTTCCTTCCTTCCTTCCTCTTCTTGTTCTGTAATTTTCCCCTAAGTGCAAACATCCGTTGCAGTTCTTCACGTGTGTCTGTTATAGACAGTTACCTTTTATCGAAAGATGTACTGTATAAGCCGCAGTATGTAAGATGGCTCCGAATATAACGCGACACCCCTTTAACTTTCGGGTGTTTGGAGAAAAAACTGAAAATTTAGAAAATGTAATGAAATTAATAATACCATATTAGAGAGGCAGACGTAAAACTAAAGAATGATGCATGTAACTGACCTGGCGAGTGAGAAAGAACAGTGTTATAGCATGCCATTTTAGTCATTATTGTGTAGCAAATGGCTTGTGTCTGATGTGTACCACGAAACGACGTAAGCTGTAGCTTATAAGGTGACCCTTACTTTTCTGTTCGGCCGTTTTCGGGTAGAATCTCACCTTATATTCGGATTTATACGGTAGTTGACGGTAGAACTCTGCTTGAAATTTTACGTTTGTGATAATATTAAATGCTATCGTCTTGGGTTTGATACCGTATAGTCTGGTAGATTTTGTGTACCTTACGCGAAACGTTCTGCCGTCATCTTGGAGATAGACTTGAACATGGAAATAGCGCGTTTCTGCTTCGCATTGCTAACCACCAGCTACTGTCTGGTTCTGGTATTTTGAAACTCGTGGGTTGGTGAAGTGTCGGAGAGGAACAGCAAAAGGGAGCAGCAAGGTTTGGGGCTGGTATCTGTTTTATGGCCCTAAATGTCGGTGAAAAATACCAAGCACAAATATATCGGCCGCTAAGAACATTTGGAGTTGGCACAGTCACTCCGATGTAAGCAATAAATGTTTTCTGTTCATTTGGTAGCCGCTGACTCATATACCCTAGTCAGGAGAGTACCCACCCCATGCTATCCGCATTCCTTAAATACCTTCCACACAGTGTTTTACATTGTGTCAGTGTGGCTGACCGCAGTGTGCGGTACAACGTGACCTGCGTATGAATAGTGTACTTGGCGTGCTTAATTAAATACTTACATCTGACTTTCATTTAAGTGGAATGCACAGATATAAGTGAATGCATAGAATGTACGATCGAATGGTTAGCACTTCAGACATAATCTTTTTTTGGGGGGACTTTGTCCATCGTCTGCTTTTTTTTTTAATGAAGCAGGACGTTTCGGCTGTCGGCTCTGCTTCCGTCTGCAGGCAAGGAAAGCCTCTGATATGATGGACCTCTTAGACAGAGCTATTCTGAGTCACTGGCCCATGCCGAGAAAGGATTAAATCACACCGTCGTCAGAGGTCTGTAGAGTTGAATTAGCACTGCTGAAATTTCGGAAGGCCTTCGATCAAATACAGGCATGGAGAAGTCTTCATCTTTAGCTGTTCACCTGTTTCTCTCAGTTCGTCCAGTTAAACGCTGACATAATACCTTAAACCCGGCCACACCCATTACCGTATCCTTTCCAATGCGCTGTTCGCTAAAATCATTCTGTGATTTATCACCATTTGCAGCCGGCGTTAATTAAAACGTAGCAATGCCAGATTTGCGGTTCTCACAGCTGTGTTACTGAAGGTACGAGTCTTCTGGGATGTTACACCGTGTCGCTGAGTAATTCCCGACGTTACGAAAGGTCGCAGTGATTTCGTATTCAGGATGCTGGTTGGTATCCTGCATATGACGGCACTACGATCCGTCACAACTTCGGTAACTTCTTACCGCACAGCATAACATCCCAGGAGACTCAAGGTTTCAGCATGTGATGATGTTAGCATTTCACATCATATCCGCATACATTTGTTTTCCCCAGGATACAACACCGCATCGTCTTAAGTGAAGTAGCGCTGCTGGACAAATGTACGCATTGTGATGACGCAGTTTAAGTGCTAACATTTCTTTCTCGCGAACTTGTTATCCGCAGTCGGGTAGGCACCCGGTGGCAGTAGTACTGTATACATTTACACACAAACAATACACAGAACGATACAAAACAATACATAGAACAACAGAAACATTTGGAAGAGTGCGGGCCGTGCCCCATCTTTGCGGGTTTTACCCTGGCATTTGCCTTACAACTGAGGAAAAAACACGGAAAAACCTCAGTCAGTGTAGCCGAAGAGTGCCAGCTGGCACGATGAAGATACATAAACGTACAATAAGAATACATCGACATAACAATGAAGAAGTGAACTTTATCACAACGGCAATCAACATAAAGCCAAAAAGTATAAAACCTGAACGAATCCCACTGTTTGTTTGAGTTTGTTCCATCCCATTTTGGTTTTATTGGCTGTGAAGGTCAACACCGAACATCTATAGAGCACACTTTGTCAGCTTGCTGTGAAAGGTACCGGTAACCATGACATACTGACAGCAAACTGTTACATCATTGCAGGCTAAGCCCACTCAACCTTGAATGCTTGCGCTTCTGATTTTTAAAACATGACAGTGGTATTATTATGTTGCAGCTGTGTTTCAGATGTGACCCTGCATCATGTTTATTTTCAACTATCTGTGTTTGCCTGTATGTGCACGTAGGTTATAAAGTATCATCGACGTGGTAGAGATAACAGAATGGCTGGCGTTAAAGTCCTGTCTTTTGTGTAAGGTAACAGGACGCTTTTGTCTTTGTGTTGTCGCGTGCAGTACTCCGCGATGTCACATGTGGAATAAGCTGGCTCTTAACTAATTATTTGGCCCAGTGCGCAGGTTTTGGAGGTGCGTGTTTTAGAACGTTTATATCTTTGGTTGGACTCATTTGTTTCATTCGTCCTCTCAACCATGAAGTAAACTGTCTAATTAAGAACCACTTATGTTTTAATAATAATAATAATAATAATAATAACAAACTGCAATTGGGTGGTCACCCGGTGGCAGTGGTTATTTTACATGTATACAAAATATGAAACGTAGGCCGGGTAGCTCAGTCGGTATAGAGACTGACTACGGGCTGGACGGTCCGGGATCGAATCCCGGTGGGGACGAGATTTTCCACCCGTCCAGACCGGCCCGGGGGCCCACCCAGCCTCCTGTAAAATGGGTACCGGGTCTTCCCCGGGGGTAAAGTGCGGCCGGGGCGTGCTGCTGACCACTCACCCTCTTCTAGTGCCGCGGTCATGGAAGAGTAGAGCTATACCTCTACTCACCCTCTGGGCCACACCGGGCCTGTAACGGGGTCACTTTACCATTTTTTTTTTTACCTTTTACAAAATATGAAATTGGTTACTAATAAATTTAAATCGGGAGGGCTACATGAGAAGCATGTAGTGGCAACTTGGAATCTTGGGAACCATCTCAGCATTTGCTTATAGACGCAGGGAAACCAAGAAAACCCTGTGTCGAGGCTAGGAGTTTTTTCTTTCCTCTTTCTTTCTTTCTTTTTTTCTTTCCTCCGTTCTTCCTTCTTTTCTTGCTTGCTTGCTTCCTTTCTTTCTTTCTTTCTTCTTCCTTCCTTCTTCTACTGCTGCTGCCACAGAGATAATCCACAGCCAGCAATGAATTTCTTTTGAAATTCTGCTCATTTGTTATGCGTTGTCTATATGGATATTTCAGTTCTGACTGTAGATGGCCGCTTGAAGGACGGTCGGTCGGTGGGTGTGGGGCAGATACTGTTGACCCTGTGGTACCAGGCGGTAACAGGGCGTCTGTTTGTAGTGGGATGTGCAATCATTGGGACTGGCTCATCAGACGATAAAACAAATGAAGTGCTTCCTACACTCATCTTTATATTCAGCATGGAAATCTTCATATTCCATTCCATTTGACAGGTTTCGTTGAAATAGCATATTGGAGGTCAATTCGAAAGCCATGTAGAATGAATTTCTTGCCTAAACAAAATTTAGGTTAAGGACCTGTAGGGACAATAGAACTTTGAAGATTCACATGTGAAGCGGAGTTTGAGATTACAGTGATTCTTAATCCGCTTTCCCACTACTCGTGTATTTGACAAATATGGCAATAATCGTGCATTTTATGGGGAACCAAGTAAATATTAGTCGCACTTCCCACGGCTGCCAAGTACTGCCTACCGTGCGACTAACGCAGACAAACACCTGACCTTTTAGAATAGTCGTTCTTACGACATTGGTTATCACTTCCGGCACATTTACCGACGGACGGTGGGGCGCGGACAAGTGGTCAGTGTTTGTGCAAGTACATCGTTCGCACGATGTGGCAAGTGTCCACAAGTGACATGTTTGTTAGGTGTACCAGCCGTGGGAACCTGGTTTTCGAGAAATATTGTAGGAGGGTGTGAATTGGAGTCTTGTGGCTCACTTCACAAAAATAAGCATAATATTCACGCGCTAATCCACGGAATCTCTCGCGCTGATTTCCACAGACAGCCTTGCAATAGGACCGTTCGTATGTACAGAAAGTGTATTTTTTAACGTCGGACTCGTTGCTTTTGCTGAATAGCTAAGAATGATGCCGCCCGCTTAGCAGTGCTCTGTATTAAGATAACTAATTCTCTGTACTGCAGCCTTGCGCGGGCCGGGATATTTCAGTCGGTATGGCGTCTCGCTACATGCTGGACGATCCGAGGATCGAATCACGGTGAGGGCGATATTTTCCGTATCTGTCCAGACCGGCCCTGGGGCCCACCCAGCCTCTTGTACAGTGGGTACGGAGTTCTCTTCCCCGAGGGTAAAGCGCCCGGAGCGTGTCGTTGACTACCCACCCCTATCTAACACCGGGGTTAAAGAAAGAGTAGAACTATACCTCTACGTCCCCTCTCTGTGCCTTTACCTTTACTCAGCATTACAGAGATATTATGAAATCACCCACACTGCAATACTGACCGAAGTATAGGTATCTCTTGACTGGTTCATAACGACAGCTACCATCTGGCGTAACTACCAACTAATCACTCACCCACGCGCCGACAAATTAAATGTAATGTATTTACATTTTACAATTTACGGTTACAGAAGGGTAATTTTTATTACGTTCGTTGGAATTTTTCATTGCCATAATCCTTCCGATCGCACTATGGCCCTGGAGTCGACTCAGCCTCTAACAGAAATGAGTACCAGGAGTATTTCCTGGGGGTAAAAAACGGCCGGTGCGTAAGGCTGACAACCTTACCACCATCCTGGCCCATTGTCACGTAATCTGGGAACCTGAACTTCCTGGAACCCTCTGGGCACCTCGGGCCTGTAAGGAATGGGACTGATTTTTAATTTTTATTACGTATACATAGTAGTTGTGTTTAAATTTGAAGTGGTTCACAGCATTAACATTAAGTAATATTCCTGTAGGTCTGCATTTTGTGTTGAAATAACTCTCCTCCTCTTGTAACATGCGCCTCGCTTTAACCTTTTGACGCCTAGTGTCAACTATAGTGGTCGTACCGCACCGCTAACCTCTAAAGTTTCATTTTATATATTTATTCAACAAATATAGGTATTGAATATTTTAAACATGGCATATACTCTCCGATTTTTTTCTCTTCAAAATGCAGTTTGTTTCATAATTCTAACGTATCTGGTTCCTGTATTATTCACATTTGGACCGCCTCTGTGGTCTAGTGGTCAGAGTTTCTGGCTACAGATACAGAGGTCCCGGGTTCGATTCCCGGCGCTACCAGATTTTCTGAGTAGTAGTGGGTCTGGAACGGGGTCCACTCAGCC
>Ga0131853_10021432_pt1 | contig 11725 bp, 10 predicted proteins | sample TergutLab28metaG_FD_92764 | JGI IMG/M metagenome (GOLD analysis project Ga0131853, IMG submission 92764) | Labiotermes labralis P1 segment gut microbial communities from Petit-Saut dam, French Guiana - Lab288 P1 (version 2) (version 2) | ecosystem: Host-associated > Arthropoda: Insects >...
AAAACGTTCAGAAAAGTGGCAGAGTGGGGATTAGTTCCTGCACCATGACAATGCCCCTTAGCCTTCAGCATCCAGCAATTTTTGGCCAAGAACAAAATGGTGGTTGAGCAGCTTCGGTGGTCTAAGGGTAGCACGCTGCCTTTAAGTACCCGAGTTCACGGGTTCAAACCCGGCCAAACCTGTCAGGATTTTTCAGGGCGAAAAAATCCTCAGCACACCTTCCTTTGGAGGGGAAGTAAAGCCGTCTGTCCCATGTCGTAGATTTGCGGCATGTAAAAGATCCCTAAATGGAGTGGAAGTCATCGTTTAGGCAAAATTACGAGAACTTTCTCGCCCACACAGTTCCACCTTAAACTGTGGACCATCACAAGGAGTGCCTAGTGCCTGTATTAAAGGTGTGTTACTATAGATACCGCTCATGGGGTGCTGAGATAGATCCAGCATTGAAGTTGAACAAAGGGAACTTAGAAGGTGTTGGGTGGGGATCTGCATTAACTGATTGGGCCCTTGTTGTAGGGGTTAGATTGCTGTTGTCAGTAGAACACAGCCAAAGTGGGTAGGATAGGGGTTATAGTTAAAGGAGATACATCTTGAATACTCACAAAATGCCCAATTCTGTGGCTAGGTCTCTGGGTTTAACATTATTGCTGCTTATTTCAGGGTCTAATGTAGGGTTTATTGGCAGAGTTATGGAGCATGGCCCTAAGTTCGATACAATGGGCCGTAGGCAGATGGCCATGATGGACGAGGGTATTTGTTGGAAAGGCTTTTGTGGGTGTTACAGGCAGAGGAAGAAGTCCAAGATATTGGACACAGGACAGAAATATCAAGGAAGACGTGTATTACTACTGATTGTGTCGACACAAACAGTAGTAATATACATCTGTGATGACACTACAGAACGTGAAAAAAGCCACCACGTACATATAGTGTAAATAAATACTACAGTATGCCTATCGAATAGAAGTGACAGAATGAACAAAATATTTGATTAATAGTGTGACAAGCATCTCACGGTGAACAATTGCAGTACAGTGAAGAAAACAGCTACACACAGGAGAAACAGTACACGGCAACAACAGTGTGTGCCACCACCCACATGGACATACACCCACCCAGGGGTAAAACCGGAGCGAGCTGGGAACACACTAACACCCGGAGCGTAAGCAAGGGACCATACATCCAAGGTCATTCCGACCTCCCCACAACGCGACCCCAATTAAGAGGAAGGAAGAGGAACACGCCTCTTCATAATACCAGCAGACCAGAACCTTCAAACTTGGCACTAGCCACTAGCACTACCATGCCTCTAGTCAGAGCATACCACCACATATAGAAATTACATTACACAATAAGGCCCGTATGTAGAGATCTCTGCACCACGTGTGCGCTCAATGTATATAGTAGGACCATAAGTTAAGTTCTCTGGAAGACAACCTGAAGATGGCCAGTAAAGGCCGAAACATGTAATTTTCTAGTATAGCCATTAAATACACCTTAATTGACATAGTTGTGGTTGACTACATACCCTTTCCAATTTTCACACACACAACGGGGATGATGCACTTCCTAGATACATTTTACAGTTGTCATGTTTTTGGTAAATGTTACCCCTTCCATCAAGCTGATCATTTGTGTTTTAGTATAACAGTGTATGAAGAAACTGTCACTGATGTGTTTATGTGCCAAGTGAGTCATGATATTTTGAACCTTTGAAATGGCTTATGTGCAGTATGAAGGCAATGTGTTGAAGTCAGTGGGCGTAGCATTGGCAGTGGGGTGACATGGTGACCCAAGGCAGAGGAAGGAATGGTGCAGAGAAAGGGAATTACCAGGTTTGAAAAGTGTAAATTTTCAGAAATTGTAACTGTAAATATAAAAGAGGAAGGCAGTTAAAGTAAGTACATGGGTCTGTTCTGGGTTTCTAAGTAGAGGGTTGAAAGCATGTGTAGGTGAGCGTGGATGTCCTTCTTGAGAGTGGCATATCAGTGTACTGTATTGCTGTAGCCATGGTCACAGCAGTTCAAGATGTAGATATAGCAACAAGATATCTGACTGAGACTGAAAGAACCCCTCCCCCCACCTTTAAATGGCAGTATTACTTGGCACACATTGCACAGTTTGTTGTATTTTTCTCTCTCTGGAATGTAAGGAAGCTGATAAAACATGTAGGGGACATTTAACACCACATCTATGTAAACACTGTGTTGTACAGGTCAGTGTTGTTCTATGCAGCTGTTGTAGAATTTGCCTTTGATGTACAGAGACGGGAATGAGGGAGTAAGTGAACCCAGTCTTGGTGACATGTATTATATATAGTAATTTTTTACTGTCTGTCAACAGGTGTGAAGACACATCATACTGATTCTCCACCTTAGGATGCAGCTTTGCTGGGCAGTGGAAGCAACACCTCAGATTTGTTTGTGGGTTGCCTTTCTTGTAAGGTCCATTGGTGTAGCAGTGTGTTGAAAGAGTACAGTTTACTGATGTTTGCTGGAAGTTCGTGCCAGATCTTTTCTGGTCATGGGTAAAACATCAGTAATTATTACTGTTTTGGTATGGTGCTGGCCAAAGATCCATGACCATCTTCTTTATTATACATCGATGCAGATTGTGGATTGTGGGTGATCAGCAAGTTCCTACCATTCCAGTTGTTACACCTGAACTACAATGTGTCTGCATACCAATCTGCAGGTCAGTGTCTGTATTTTTTAATGCTGAATTTAAATTCACAGGTTCATTTTTTCATCTGTATTTATACTTTACTGTGTATAATGAAAACAAAGAAATTAGAAATATTTGTCACCTAATTGTTCTTCTGTTGGATGTCCCTGCAGTGGCTTTAGTGAAATGGAAGCTGTCTGACTTGTCTTTTGAAGCATGTCAATCTTCAGGGCCACCAGCCATGCGTTCTGGATCTTAAACTGTGGACCATCCACGATGAGTGCCTGTATTATAGGTGTGTTATTCTAGATACTGTTTACAGGCCCTCATTCAAGTTGAACACAGGGATACAGTGTTGAGTAGGCCTGTGCCTTAACTGAAATGGGCCATTGTTAGAGAGTTTGTTTACAGTTCTGATAAGAACACAGATAAAGGGAGTGGGGTGGGGTTCATTGTTAAAGATATAGCTGAGGTGAGGTCTTGCTAGGTTATCTTGAATGATCACCTAATGCCCCATTCTCTGGCTATTACTTTGAGTTAAACATGTTATCTTCGTTGCAGTAGCTTTTTTATATACTTCTGTACTAAATTAAAAATAATATTTGCATTTTGGTGCAGCAGTATGTGAAGAAGAGTGTGTCAGTGACATGTTCATATGCCAAGTAAATCATCACAATTACGTGAACCCCTGTGGACAGGCATTGGATAAGAGGATGGGTGGGCCCCGAAGTCCCCAGTGGGAATGGAAGACCAGCGTTCAAATTCTCGGCCATCCATTCTACTGACAGAGCTGTCATGGTTCCATCATTGTTGGCAACATAATTACTATTGCTGCTGTTTGCTATGACTGTATTCTCCCAAGGCCCAATCTATGTTGTTACTCTGACACAGACTGGTACAGTGTATACGCTTCAGTTCAGTGACTTCTGTAATAGGTACAGTAATGAAAATACTAATTTATATCCACTCTTCTAGTGATTATTCCTATGTAGATATTTGAGATTTCAAAGCAACTCGCAGACAAGTGATATTTCAAGATATGAGGTGCTCATATTGGTGTTGAAGATACATTTCTGCTAGGATGTGATGCCATTTCTGTCATTAAATAGTCACCAACTTTTGGGAGGAGCTTGCTGCCTCAAACAACAGTAACTGTTTGCCAAGCAACACAGCATTTCATCCCAAAGACACACGCCCTGTAGTGATATTATGTCATCATCTACCATATATCATGCAACAACACTACTTTTTTTTAATTTGATAGTCAGCAAGGCCATGCATTTCTTACTGTGACTCTTCTCTGGCACATTGCAAACTTCACTTCCCCTCACACAGTTAAGCACACAAAATTTAAATGCCTTTCTTACCTTCCAACTCCTTTTATAAAGAAACAGGCATTTACATTATAGCTGTGTGTCTTGTCCCTTCTACAGAAGACTTGAAATGGGTGATTGAATTTTCATTTTCATGACACTTGCTCTGAATATTCAATTCACCTTTGCACTTTGCCAAGATACTGGCTATCCTGACTGAATTATCATCATTTTCCTCATTCTGTCCAGGATAGTATATTTTCAAGGGTTTGGGTATTTGTCTTTTGATATTGTATAGTCTGCAGTAAATCATTAGTACCCACACATCACACACGTGTGCACGTGTGTGCACTCCATGCCTGATACTGCATAAGTGCAATTGTGTTGAAGCATACATTCACTACCTTAACTACAAAAGAAACATGTCATGGTGAATGGATGGCAGGGTTGTAGTTAGGCATATTACCCAAAAGAAAAATGTCCTAGTACAAACTGCAGAGAGATGTAAGATACTTCAATACAGTATTTGTTTGAAACTGATTTAGAGGAAATGATCGTTAATGGTATCCAGCAAGGGTGCCAATGAAAGTGATTGTACATTATGCTGTGATGGTGCAGCCTCCATTTGATGTATATAGATGAGAGACATGTCAGATGTAAGTTAAAGAGATATGATGGGTTTACGGGCAGTACTTCCTGTTGTTTTCTATGATGTGAAAAGGCCTAAGTTTATAATCACTGTATGTGGGCCTGATCGCCAAAAGGGGAGGGACTTCCTGTCATCACCATGTTAACTGGCTCTAGGACCCCTGTTATAGTCACTGTGAGCTGTTTTCCTTGGAGCTTTAACTTCATAACACTTTGTGCCTTCATTACAATACATTGGCACTGGTGGCTTTGGAGTTTATTGTAAAATTACAGGAATGTGTTCATTGCTGTTGTGCCTCCATATGGAGCAGCCTGTGGCAGGGTCTGAAGAGGGATACAGTCAGGTGATGTGAAATACTGAAAATTTCTTTATGTTTTGTTGTGTTTGTTCACAGTTGGGTGCAGGGCAAGGGAACACATTACTATGATTTGGATCGAATGTGATGTTTCCTTGGAGCATCAGATGCTTTACAAAAAGTAAGTTTTGAAAATAAATTTTCATTCTCTTAATTTAAATTAATTTTAAATGACCCCCTTAAGAATGTAAAGTCTGGGTTTGACTGTGTTAGCTTGCTAGGCAGTGGTTTGGAAGAGGGGTGGAAAAGTCATAAAATTTTAGGAGCACACCAGAATCTTTAGGGATCAGGCTTCTTCCACAGTTGACAACAAACCGGTCACATCCATGAAACGAAGGCCACTTGGGGGGAGTAGTGGAATGGCTCCATTTATTCTTAACTTCAGAGCTAGATACATTGAGTGGTCAACATAATGCTGCAGCCAGCCCCTCTGCCAACACGTTGGGATAATTGCATCTGATACCCATTGAATAAGAGGGTGGATGCACTTCAGAACTGGTCACTAGTTTTGAGGAAAGACTTTTGCCTCTGCCAGGATTCGAAACCTGGACCATCCAGCCCATATCTTCATCACTATACTGACTACACTAATTCCACCCTACAAGAAAACACAGGTGCAGGAATTTATGGGTGACAGACAGTTGTAAATTTCATTATTACCAACCTCTTAGTGCCTAAAATTAAGGTTCACAAAGATGAAGTTGTCCCTGAGCATGCCTTGAAGGCATATATGTGAGAGTGGAGGTTTAACATCAGCCATTCTTAACCTGGACACTCTGTCAATTTTATGTGTGAGGGAGAGAGCCTCTGAGATGCATTCAACACGAGGCTGGTTGTGCCAGAAGCCAGTTTTGATATCGACTGAATGAGGATGTGCATTTCAAGATAATACTTCATGATGTGATATTGTGGCTAGACACCTTGTACACTGAAGAAGTACAAAATATAGGGCGGTCAGCTAGGAATTTCACAGCACTGTTTTTTAGGCCAGAAGTGTAACCATACTTACTTGAGTTGTGAAGGTGAAACACAGAAGCCTGATTCCAGGGTTTTTGGTATGTGTTCTGCTGCGGACTGATAGCTGTTAATTTCCAAGTGAGATGTAGTTGAAAGTTATTATGCAAGTTACTAGAACCCCTCAAGCTCTCATGTTCAATATTAAGATAATTCGCTTTGCTGAGGTACTGCAGACTGCCCCACATGATGGTGTTCATGGCACATTTGAAATGTGTAGTGTCACACTAAAGTGAACTGAATTTTGTTGCATTCATATTGCTCCGTAACGATGGTCTCTTGTGGGAACATGTAAGGCAAGCCACATACAACACTCGCAAGCAACACCAGGATAACAATGCACATAGAAAATTATATTCTAAATACCAAAAAAACTTCTTACATAAACAAGACAATAATAGAACACAATCCAGTTCAATGCAGAACGCTGCTGCAATTACCGCCAGTGATTAGGCTCATAAAATATCTCTGTATCCCTGCCCAGTGCTTAGTCCCCTACAAGATAGCACAACCATACGGCAAGTAACTAGGCATTCGTAAATGCTCACAAAACTTAACGACGCACCACCAACGTGCGTGAATAGGCTTGCGCTTCTATGTCAAGCTGCAACAACTTTTTAACCAAAGTTTCGTGTCTCTGCCTAATGCCTAACTCACACAGCAGGGGTAAGCCCCTTACAACACGGCTTTACATGGGGCGCTGCTGCACCTACGCAAATTCAGGCCCCGTACAAAAGACCAAGCGACTTACATCACAACTATACATTGCAAAAAACTATATTACATAACAAAAGAACATTACTACTTCGAGCTTCCTCAGCTGTCTCCTCCACGGGGGCCGGTGTCGAGTACGTACAATCCAACTACCCAAAACGTAAATTTGGACAAAACCAAAACCAAGTTTTTTCTAAATCACGAGTATACCTGAGCACCGGTCCCATATGCGGCCAGGACAACTCAGCAAGGCAGTTTCTACCAGGCGGGGTGGCCCCTCCTCTCGATGTGGAAGTAGAAGTCCCTCTTCAAGTTCGAACGCTGGTTGCAGAGCAAGTCCCGGTCCGGGCAATGTTTGCCCCACAAGAAACCTCACCATAACTGCCCTTCCACCCACTCACGGCAGCCAATCCGCGGACGACAGCCAGGGAAAGGTGAACGAAGGGACGGAAAGTTACAGAGTCCACTTCCGCATGGAGACGGCCTTTGAGCCAAGCCCCGCGGGCCCGGCTCAGTAGCTCTGCACCTTACTCCGAATCAGGCCCATGTCCTTAAGAAATTGCATAGCGAAACCATGATCGCAGAAAAGGTACGCGAGAAAATCCCTGTTCAGACCACCATCTTCTCACAGCATCCGACGTCCATACGAAGACCTCGGAACGAATGGCATCTCCTGCAGGCATTTCTCGTAGTCGTAAACGATTTCACGGAATTTTTGCACCATTTTCCCTTGAAAGGAGAGGAAGGCAACTGCACAAAACGAATTGAAATTATAGGAATAGCTTAAAACGTAACCTAACTTTCGTCCGTCTCGAAAAGTGGTACTACGCCACGACCAGAGCGACATGTGTTGGGCAGCGACTTCTGGAGTCCAGGATTCTAAACCATATCGATAGTGCCTCTTATATCATATAGCAAACTTGTATGAAAAGACAGTTAACGTCCACAAAATTTGAAGATTGAAGTCTTTTGGGATGTTACGCTTTGTCAACTGGTACATTGCTTCCAACGTTTCGGATAGGCACCTGCTTCCATTCTCATGTGCTGGTAGTCTCTGAAGATTGTGCGAACACGTGTTCTTTACTGCCTTGTAGGCTTGGACATGGGGTAAAATCACAGCTTATACAATTATTCATATATCCATGACTTTGAAACATGTGTCATCTAGTTCGATTTCCAGAAATTTGTGTTATATATTTAGGCAGATGAGATTCACTGAATCAGTAAAGACAAGAGTAGTCTGGAACTGTAGCTCAGCAGACTTACAGAGGACAACAACCCTGCCAAAGTAACAGGCGGACTAGACAAGTGCTTGCAAATGCGTCGTGCATGACCACAGCTCATAAGCATGACTAAACTTGTGTTATTCTTTGCTAGTTATGGCCTTTGAGGAGCAGATATCCGCGGTCGGGAGAGGAATCGAGCACCGATGTGATTTATTTAGAGAGACGTAATGTTGGTAGGGATTTTGTTGGCAATGTCGCAGGAAGTTCGCTAGGGCTACGTGTTAATACTGTCAAATATTGAAAATAAACATACAGTAATCTGTTACAACACAATTCAATGGATTTTACTGCTAAGGATATAATATTCTGTACTTTAAATATACGTTATGGTAACACAGTCGCCTAAGGTATAATTTGGCTTGCAGCTCCTCACACTACTTTTATCCTTACATCTATTTCTGTTGCTCCTTCTGGTAAAACAGCAACATCTCCTTTGCATTGTTAATTTATTATGGTGTTACACAAGCATCCAGCATTCGTAATTTATAGTTACGTCTTTTATGCGGAAAATATCGTAACCTTTTCAAGGGCTGCAAATATTCCAGGCAACAGTCTTCCCAGCCCAAAAGGGCTACACTGCCGAATCGTAACCTCGGGCAGCCGCTGACCAACACGTTTGTCGCTTCAGTTGTGCCGCCGTGTTATTTATCGAGACAGACAGAGGTTTGATGGGTTTCAGGCTAGTTGTATGTTGAAAAATAATCATTCACTACTTTCATTAATCACGACGGACGAAGGTTAGATGGGTTTTAGTCTAGTTGTATATTGAAAAATCATCATTCACTTCCTTTTCTTATCTTCAGGTTTTCATTTTTTACTAACAACACGCATATATTCCGTTCACGTTAATCTACGCGTTTTTTTATGTACTACCCGTATACCAACAAGCTTCATGCAACGGTCTATCAGCCGCTCCTCGCCCGGGAACTCAACGTTCTTTACAGCGTCCGTCTCCTTTTTCGCAATATAATGGTGCAGAAAATGACTGAAGTTGTCGAGTACGAGAAACGCCTGCGGGGGATGCCGTTCGTTCCGAGGTCGTCATATGGACGTGGGATGCTGCGGGAAGACGGTGGTCTGAACAAGACTTTTTCACGTGTCTGTTCTGTGACTGGGACATGGCTATCCAGTTCATGAAAGATGTGGGCTTGCTTCGGAGTAAGGCGCAGTGCAATACCTGCAGTGGAGATACGACGTGGTCCGCACATCCAATATTCCTTAGGGATTTCGTTGGCGATGTCGCAGGAAGGTCGCTGGGGCTACATGTTCCGAGTAGAAATCCATCAAGCACGGATCTTGGTTCCAGCAGAGTAATCTCACCTTCCAGGAATTTCTTTTCTTTTCTTTCCCAATTCAGGTACGAACTTTGTCGTCTGTTATAGCGTCACTTCCGTTACGTCATACTACCTCCCGCTAGCCGCACAGAAATAACGCTGTCACAGATTACTGTTGTGCCAGCAGCCAGCTTGAGGCCACGATTCGACAGCCAACCGTAATAATGTGTTGGTATTTTGCTGTCTGAACAAGTATTAAAGCTTTGCTTTAGATGACAAAAAAGTTATGTCTAAGTATTATGCATCCATCAGGAATGCTGATTAATACTGCTATAAGTATACAACTTTTCGTTCTTTTGACCACACATAGTATATGCATCCAAACATACTGGGAGATGGGGGAAGGAGGTAACAGGAGGCTGGTGCAATTTGCATAATGAGGCATTTCATGATTTGTACTTCTCACCAAAGATTTTAAGGGCTATGAAATTCATTAATTTAATTAATGAGATGAATAAGACAGGTTTTTTTTTTAATGCTGTCACCATGTAAATGTTGCAGTTAATATAATGGATATCCATGTTGACTGGTCCCTGTGACTGATAGAACTGTGTTATCTTGGCTGTTGCTGACTTTGTTTCTTTTTTACCAGTGAGAATGGTCTTGGCTGATGCAGTGTTTTTTTGGGTTCAGTAAGTGTTCAGAAATGTTTGTAATGCAGACTATGAGGTTGTCACAGGTGTGTTGCTTAAGATTCACATGCCAAAATCTTCTGTGATTGCAGGGGAGATTGGTTTGGCTGAAGATGTCCATCTCTGGGGGGACATAGGCAATACTTACATTTTAAACTGTACCAAAACATTTGCCATACAACTGAGGAAAGTTACAGATAGCCTGAGTAAGGGTAGCTGATTGTTATTAGACACTGTTATGTCCTGCTATGCTTCAGTTGCCATTGGTTACAGTCGTTGTTGACTTCAGACAGCTCATGGTTAGCACTTGTGCCTGCCAAGTTGCCAAAATAAGGGTTTCCCTGGCTCTTGTAACCTTTATAACAAAACATCCTTCACAATTAACCAAAAGCAACAGGCCATTGAAGCCTGCCTGTAACATGGCAGCCTAGTCAATAGAATGAACTGGACTTGACACTTTATGGCTAACCTGACTGAAGGCTTCCATGATTTTCCTGAGTTTTAAGACAAATCCCAAAATCCCCCCCCCATTATGGATGCCGTTAACATATGTGACTGGGCTGCTCTGGATTCAAACCTCAGATGCAACTTTTTGCCGTTTGTAGAATTAGTTTTTAGTATGACCACAATCACTGTGTTATTTATAAGGCATCTATATTATAGTCCAGTGACAGGTTTTGAAAATAGAAATGTGTAAATGGATGACAGCACATTGACTTGAGCTGTGCATGGGTGTCAGCCCTTTGTTAGCATTTTGATTGGTCAGTCAGTAACCCTGCAGGCCGCAACTGTAGTGTATAAAAAAATGTTGGGTACACCATCAACACAGCACAGCTAGTACCAACAGGAAATCACACATCAGACACAAGAAATGTACAGGGAAGACAACAATTCTGTTAGAAATTTATATAGCAGAGGAACCAAATTTCTTTCTTGTGTTGGGCCCTTTGACTCTAGGATCATGATCTGAGCATAAGGGTAAGCAATTAAATGTAACCCTGTATAAATTCATATGTGTTATAATTAACACATTTGCCTCCAGGAAAACTGGGTATGACTTTTTGGGGATGTTGTCTCACATGGAAAGTAACTGGTGATGACTCTTGTATTTATGTATGAAAAAAGTTTCACTTGAACATGGATATAATATAACTGAGGTATGTTTCTTAATATTTCTTGCCCTGTGGTTACCAAATTGCAGATTCTAAGAACCATATGTTCAGCTTTCTTTCATCACTCTATGTGGTTTGCTTGATTTTTTTTCATGCCTTACACTAGAGGTGCAGCAAAGTATCAGCCCTTTTCTGTCCTCTATCAGATGGCTTGTTATATTGTATATTATACAAACACAATGGGGATGTCACACCTTAAGACTGTAATTTTAATGTTCATATGCTATTGAGTACTATAAAACCTCTCTGCTTTCTGGTGTTAATGGTCATGAAAAATCTCACAAATGGTAAAACCGTTATGTGCAAAGTTAAGTCCTTGTGGGAGAAGTAGGGTTAGGAGAACCAGAGACCCACAGAGTGTATGTCTTGGGGTCCACAAATTTTTTTTTTTAATGTAGGAACTACTTCAAAATTCTAGGCACCAGAAGGGTTACATGCATCAAGTTACAGTTCATATTACAGTTAATTTTGAGTGCGGTAATGAACCTTCGGGTTCCATGAAATGCGGGGAATTTCTTGACTAGCTGCAAACCAGTTAGCTTCTCAAGAAGGACTCTGCACCATGGAGTAAGTAATTAAGTAAGTAAGTAAG
>Ga0131853_10021433_pt1 | contig 11724 bp, 8 predicted proteins | sample TergutLab28metaG_FD_92764 | JGI IMG/M metagenome (GOLD analysis project Ga0131853, IMG submission 92764) | Labiotermes labralis P1 segment gut microbial communities from Petit-Saut dam, French Guiana - Lab288 P1 (version 2) (version 2) | ecosystem: Host-associated > Arthropoda: Insects >...
ACAATTCCCCTCATCCCTCTCACAATTCCCCTCATCCCTCTCACAAATTCCCTCATCCCTCTCACAATTCCCCTCATCCCTCTCACAAATTCCCTCATACCTCTCACAATTCCCCTCATCCCTCTCACAAATTCCCTCATACCTCTTACAATTCCCCTCATCCCTCTCACAATTTCCCTCATACCTCTCACAATTTCCCTCATCCCTCTCACAATTCCCCTCATCCCTCTCACAATTCCCCTCATCCCTCTCACAAATTCCCTCATACCTCTTACAATTTCCCTCATCCCTCTCACAATTTCCCTCATCCCGGACGCATAGCCTGCTGCTCTGCTCCTAACAGCCGACCACCAGCCACCAAGGCATTACACACCATATGCAGCAATAACACAAGTATAATCTCGAGCTCCTGATGATGGGCATATAAGTGCCCGAAACATGTTGAGCAGATTATAAGTGCAATAAAACATTCAGTAGCATCTAGTTGGTTTTCTTATCTACGCTCACGTACCCAAATATTTTTAAGCTAACAATTGGTGTTTATCTCACAAATTTCTTTGCGTTCACGCGAAATTCAGGGCAAGTTAAGTTCTGTACTGCAGGCTTTTAACATTTCCCTTTTCAGCCAACATAATGCCGAAACGTACTCTGATAATAATAACTTAATAAGTGTACCATGCTCCTTGTTTTATTTTCCATTATAACCAACAAATTCACAATTAATATAATAAAAGTATATAGCACAACTTGGCCCGGGTAGCTCATTCGGTATAGCGTCTGGCTAAGGGCTGGACGGTCCGGGGATCGAATACCGGTCAGGGCGAAACTTTACGCACCTGTCCAGACCGACCCTGGGGCCCGCCCAGCCTCCTGTACAATTGGTACATGGTCTTTCCCGTGGGTAAAGAGGGGCCGAGGCGTGACGCTGACCCCTTATCCCCTTCTAGTGTCGTGGTGAAGGAAGAGTAGAGCTATACCTCTACCCCCCCCTATGGGCCCTACGGCCTGTACAGAGCCTCTGTGCCTGTACAAGAGTACACTTTACCTTACTTTTTATATATCACAACAGTCTCTTTGTGTAATATATATTGCTACATGTTTCGACATTTTCGTGTCATTATCAGGGAGCAAGACATTGATTGTAAACTCCCTGGTGATGATAAAATGTCGAAACACGTAGCAGTGTAGATTACACAAACAGATTGTTGTGATATATACTGTTAGGGTATAATTGTGCATTTTCTTGATTTCAAACTTTCGCCTTGTTCTGAATTTTGTGCGCTTTCTTCTGGGTAATTCCCCTGCGTTTGAATTTTATATGCTTCATATATACTTCATACCTACCTGCCTATGAAGATGGAACAGACACACTGTTCCGAAACGTCGGCATATAAATTCAGACGCCTGGGAATTACCCAGAAGAAGGCACAAATTAATTTTGCATTTGTTGGTTACAATAAAAACTAAAAAATATAAGTGAAACATTGAAAAACTGTTCGTAATTTTTTGTACTCTGAGTTTTTCATATGAAGGAAACTTGATGGCAAACGATTTGAAGAAAATAGGACTTTATTTTATGTGGCAAATTGCATCAGTCTTCACTTACAAAGCTTGAGAGCAACCTGCCCAACACTCGCCTCTGTTCCAATTTGCAGTGAGACTTCGAGTTCAGTGTATTGTACTTAATGTCATGGTGGTTTTATTTTGACGTTCAGCTGACCGTGCATCGTGATAAATTCTTATAATAAAACCAAATAGATGCTCTAATTTCTCAAATTTATTTTTGAAATAAATCTCAACATGTTTCGGACAGTTCCTCTGTCCATCATCAGGATTTTTTCACTGTACACACAGCCATGGTACATGTTATACGGGTTTGCTGACAGCTTGTTCCGTCCTGATCCTGCTCGCAAGCTGTGTGTACAGTGAAAAACTCCTGATGATGAACAGAGGAACTCTCCGTAACATGTAGAGTTTTATTCCAAAAATAACGCATCTAAAAGGTAAAGGTAAGTCAGTCCCCATGCAGGCCCGGAGTGGCCCAGAGGTTTCCAGGAAGTTAAGGTTCCCAGATTTCATGACAACGGCACAGGATGGTGGTAAGGTTGTCAGTCTTACGTACCGGCCGCCTTTACCCGCAGGAAATGCTCCTGGTACTCATTTCTGTTAGAGGCTGGTTCGGCCCCAAGGCCATATTGCGATCGGAAGGTTTATGTCAATGAAAAATCCAGTGACACTGGCTGGGATCGAACCAGAAACCTTCCGATTTGTAGCACAGCACCTTAACCACTGTGCGTCTAGTTGGTTTTAATATAAGAAGTCACGAGCTTAATTATCACATTCAAATAAGGCCATAGAAATGGTTTTCTTCAGATATTCAACACCCAACACCTTCCAACAAACACTTCACTGCACCTCGACGTTATGTAAATCAAGCGAGCCGGTGGGAAGTGACTAACAACAGTTGTCATTTAAAATAATGTCCGTATACTGAAACCCTGTTAAAAACAAGACCTGCACTGTACGTATAACGTAACAATGAGGTGCGTTCGTGCAACCATTGTTGCTGCGGAAAAGCTGTAACTGATACATATTGTGAGTGTGTGTTTGTAGCCTTAGCTATCCAACATGCAATGCGCATGCGCCATATTGTCATCTGTACCTTGTCCGCTCTACAATATTTTTCTCCATATTATCTCATAAACGCTACGACTTTCGGATGGGGGGGGGGTGGAATGTTATAGAACACAAAATGTGTGTTTTGATTTTCTTTACAATTTTGTTTGAATCATTTCTCATTGTAAGAAGAACTGAGCGAGATATGATAAAAAATGTGTATCGGTCTTCATGTAAAGTACCCGTTATTCTTTTTAGATTTTAAGGAAAATTGAATTATTTTCGACAGTTTTTTTTTCGAAAAGTACACAAATATCAAATTTCATGAAAATCCGTCAAGTGGGAGCCGAATTTTTCCATGCGGACAGAAGGACGGACGGACACACTTGCCGAACCTAATACTAGCTTTCCGCAGTTTTGCGAATGCGTCGATAAACAACACTAATGCAGTTTGCTGTAGAGTGCTGTCCTGTCAATCCCATCATCTGCAAAATTCATGCTTCTACATTGTTTGTGTCTGAGGGATGTCAAGTGGCACACAATACAGGACACTGCTTGAAAAACATAAGCAGCCTAACGGGAAGGCAGTATGCAGACATTGTCTAGAAACTGTTGCATTTAAATAGATTTGTTTCCTAGCTTAGTGTGTCTCTCTCTCCGGCCTACGATGGACGTTTTATGGAGCGACAGAGACGCGATTACTGGAGTAAGGCAGAGAAACACCATGAAGGATGTCGTGGTGGCGGCTCAACATTCTCAAGTGGAAACGTGTTGACCATGTAGCAAGAGCGGATCAGCGCAGGTGGTCACAAGCTACATCAGTTCGCGACGTCAGATTAGGGAGAAGGAGAACTGGGCGCCCGAAGACACGATAGTCAGACACGTTGAATTCGGCAGAAGGATGACAGTGGTCCAAAAACAACGAAAAACCGGTGCGAATGGTGTACACTTACGCAGCATCCGTAAAAGGAACATCTTTAGGAAAAGCTGACCTTGTTTTTAAAAGCTAGAGCTGTCCCTGGTTACACCAGGAGGCAATTGACTTCACGGGATTCATTGGGTTGTTTGTTTCTTTTTGACGTGCAGTAACATACAGATTTTATATTCAACGTTTTTGTTTCTTAAGTCGTCTGTGTAAAAGTAAAGGTAAAGTGCTTCCGTTACAGGCTCGGTGTGGCCCAGAGGGTGGGTTGAGGTATAGCTCTACTCTTCCATGTCCGCGGCACTAGAAGGGGGTGAGTGGTCAGCAGCACGCCCCGGCCGCACTTTACCCCCGGGAAAGACACGGCACCCATTTTACAGGAGGCTGGGTGGGTCCCAGGGCCAGTCTGGACGGGCGGAAAATCTCGTCCACACCGGGATTCGATCCCGGACCGTCCAGCCCGTAGTCAGTCACTATACCGACTGAGCTAACCTGCCCATCAAGTCGTCTGTGTAATTCTGGTAAAACATATTATGAATGTGTATTGTTGTTGATGGAATTCGTTGTATACAGCTGAGAATATCTTCCAAAAAAATTAGCTGTACACAGCAGAAATATAAGGAATCAATATCTCCTTCATGTTTTCAGAAATGTACGTATTGTACTGCCGTCAAAAATATTCAACATTTGAGCATGCAGAGTTTCAAGTCTGAAGAATGAAAATGCTCAGCATAAAGTATAATTACGAAGACACTAGTGCTGTATACACACTGCTACTATTCTGTTGGCAAACATACAGGACTGTATACACACTGCTACTATTCTGTTGACAAACATACAGTGCTGTATACACACTGCTACTATTCTGTTGGCAAACATACAGTGCTGCATACACACTGCTACTATTCTGTTGGTAAACATACAGTGCTGTATACACATTGCTTCTATTATGTTGGTAAACATACAGTGCTGTATACACACTGCTACTATTCTGTTGGTAAACATACAGTGTTGTATACACACTGCTACTATTCTGTTGGCAAACATACTTGGCAAACATACAGGACTATATACACGCTGCTACAATTCTGTTGGCAAACATACAGTGCTTAATACACACTGCTACTATTCTTTTGGCAAACATAAAGCTCATATACACACTGCTACTCTTCTGTTGGCAAAACTTTAGTGTTGTATAGACACTGCTACATTTCTGTTGGCAAATATACAGGACTGTAAACACACTGCTACTATTCTGTTGGCAAACATACAGTGTTGTATACACACTGCTACTATTCTGTTGTCAAACATACAGTGCTGTGTACACACTGCTACTATACTGTTGGCAAACATACAGTGTTTTAAAATCTCAAGTATTGTTCTAATCCTTTGTTCACTATTTTCTATTTTACATGATTTTCTCCACTTCCTAGTGTCACTCTCATTAAACAGTGAATTCGTTGTACCTTATTCATAATATACTGCGTGAATGGATATATGTTACATGAGTATTGTCTGTAGTGTATTTAACTCTGTGTGTATGTTAGTACTTACCAATGCTGTTATCATTTAATAACACAAATGATGAAATCCGACTTTCGTTTGTGTAAACTTGAAAAAAGAATACGGAATATACTAGCCTGAGGGTTGGTAATGTTACACCAGTTTTGAAACCCAGAGTAGAGAGTAATTAGAGAAATTATGAGGTGAGTTATTATAAGGGTTATAAACTCAAGAAGGAAATGAGTGGAGCATGTAGCACGTATGGGAGTAGAGGAGAAGTACGTGCAGGGTTTGGATGGGAAAACCTGAGGGAAAGAGATCGGTTGGAAAACATAAGCGTGGATGGAAAGATAATGTGAAAATGGATCTTCATGAAGTGGGGTGGGCATGGACTGGATTGATCTGGCTCAGGATAGGGATAGTTGGCAGGTACTTGTGAATGCGGTAATAAACGTGCGAGTTCCATAAAATGCGGGGAATTTCTTGACTAGCTGAGGAACTGACAGCTTCATAAGAAGGACTCAGCTCCGTCGTGTTATTTGTGAGCAGAGGGTTCAGTACATATCCGGTAGTTGGGTCTGTTGCGAGTATTCAACATACTTGGAAATTTGAAATGATTTTAGGGCATCCGTAGTATATCGATAATTAAGCAAGCTCATTAAGCAACTGATTCACTCACAGATAACAGTTTTTTTTTCCATGGCGCAAAAGCCCGTTGGTGGGACAGGGGCCCTAAATGTCGAGGATTCACGATTAGTGTCAGTAGGACTCCTCAGGACGTGTGATCAGCCCGACGCAGAGACATCTACCTAAAAACACACACACAACACTCGCTACGGAAATACTTACCCCCCCCCCCGGGTATTCGAACCCGCAATCCCGGCAAGCGAGCGGCCGCAGACCCACGCCTCAGACCGCGCGGCCACTGGGATCGGCAGATAATAGAGATACTGTCCTAAAATTACGGGAAGCTAAGATGTGACACCCTGTAGTTTCGTATATAGTAACAACATTACGGAAATATCTGCAGTCCGCGGAATCTAGTGCGGAATAACGTTTTAAAATGAAGATGCGGGCATGGTTTTTCTTCACGATTCGTGTAGCTATCTACCAGACTTCACGGCTTCACATCGGAAGGCTTTAGTAATGTTATTCAACCCCCCCCCCCACCGATGACTTCAAATCTCAGTCTTTGTCGTTTAGAGTATGTAAAGAGCCCGAAATTGGATATTAACCCTTATCCTGCTAACGTGGAGAATATGGTGAGCTCCTAATAATGCCAGCAGATGGCAAATGGGATTTAATTCGGCGTTTAAGGGGTGAAGGTTTTTATTTACTACCTCTTATTGGTACAATGTCGAGTCACACTCGACATGGCTTTCCGCTTTACCGTGTCCACTGTCGAACTGATATCGAAAACTTGCTTCGCGTTCTCTGCTGGTTTTACCCTGAACTCCGTTGTCTTGTATCTGCTTTTGTACTTGAAGATCAGGGATTTTCTGTAAAATTAATTTGGACAGGAATTTTTTGGAATTAACAAGAATAATTTGGACGTCAAAAGGCTCATTTTCGGGTTCTTTGTCGACGTTTACAGCAGGCCTCTTTATATGACGTCGAATGGTCGGGCAGTTAGTGAGTAATGAACTGGAATTACATTTGTGTTTGTGGCAGGGGCGAGACTGAATTACTGCCCCATAATTTAGAGGGCTGGGGAAGTGTTTATAAGTGAAGGGAATTTATGTGGGTGATGAAATGTTTCAAAATGGAGCGAAAGGGAGGGAAGAGAAGTGAAGTGAAGTGAAGCAAAGTGAAGTGAAGTGAAATGAAGTGAAGTAAAGGTTTTTGAGGAGTGAGTGTAGCATTTATGTATAGTTAAGTTTGAGTGTTATTGCACAGTGTATGGCTCCGATTTTCGTATATTTGTCCTTAAGTCGCTTTTCTTTTATGTTTTGCTGACCGTGCAGCCTGTTACGAATCTGGGTAAATGACCAACTTGATGCACAATTACGTTGTATAATACGTTTATTATTATAATCCTCTACATGTTTCGAGCAACACTGTGCTCATCATCAGGAGGTGAAATTGTATTAATACAGAATCTGTTATAGTACTCTCGGTAAGTGACCGTCTGGGGTGCAGGTTGAAAAGGAAATGGTTCCAGTTCCTTCTCAACCTACACACCGAACTGGTTCCAGTTCCTTCTCAACATGCACACCGGACTGGTTCCAGTTCCTTCTCAACCTGCACACCAGAATTATTCCAGTTCGTTCCCAACCTGCACACCGGACTGGTTCCAGTTCGTTCCCAACCTGCACACCGGACTGGTTCCAGTTCCTTCCCAACCTACACACCGGACTGGTTCCAGTTCCTTCTCAACCTGCACACCGGAATTATTCCAGTTCGTTCCCAACCTGCACACCGGACTGATTCCAGTTCCTTCTCAACCTACACACCGGACTGGTTCCAGTTCCTTCCCAACCTGCACACCGGACTGGTTCCAGTTCCTTCTCAACCTACACACCGGACTGGTTCCAGTTCCTTCTTAACCTACACACCAGACTGGTTCCAGTTCCTTCCCAACCTGCACACCGGACTGGTTCCAGTTCCTTCCCAACCTACACACCGGACTGGTTCCAGTTCCTTCTCAACCTACACACCGGACTGGTTCCAGTTCCTTCTCAACCTACACACCGGACTGGTTCCAGTTCCTTCTTAACCTACACACCGGACTGGTTCCAGTTCCTTCCCAACCTACACACCGGACTGGTTCCAGTTCCTTCTCAACCTACACACCGGACGGTCACTTACAGGGAATACTATACCAGATGATGTGTTAATACAATTCGACCTCCTGATGATGAGCACAGATTTGCTCGAAACATGTAGAGGATTATAATAATAAACGTACTATATAACGTAATTGTGCATCAAGTTGGTCATTTACCCAGAGTCTTAAATTGTTTGTTCTGTGTCATTCGTCCCTTGTTATTATACTTTTTATTTTCTGTTCATTGTTTTGTGTGTTTTGCCTTCTATTTTGTGTGTCCTCTGATCTGTATTGTTTATCATTATGTATACTGTTGTTTTTGCCTTTTGTGTACAGTGTAAGGACCACTGCCACCAGGTGGAAACCCACTTGCATTAAACATCGTATAGTATCGTATGTACCTGAAGGCACTTAGGTACACCATGAATAACCAAAGAATTGTCTCTGCTCCGGCCGCGATTTATACAAGACCGTTCCGAATACGACTCAGACACTTAGCCACTTCCTCTTAACCAACTGTGTCTGTTATCCCACTATCTGAGCCTGTGTCTTCCTGATGGGGGGAGCCGGAATAGCTCTGTCACTGTAGTGACTACAGTACGGGCTGGAGTTCGAACTCTTTCAGGGACAAGGGACTTTTCTCCGAAACTGTCCAAGCTGGTCCTTTGTCCCTACCAACCTCATTTTTAACGGGTAAAGGTAAAGGTAAAGTGACACCGTTACAGGTCCGGTGTGGCCCAGAGGGTGGGTACAGGTATAGATCTACACTTCCATGACCGCGGCACTAGAAGGGGGTGAGTGGTCAGCAGCACGCCCCGGCCGCACTTTACCCCGGATAAGACCCGGTACCCACTTACAGGAGTCTGGGTGGGCCCCAGGGCCGGTCTGGACGGACGTAAAAATCTCGTCCCCACCGGGATTCGATCCCGGACCGTCCAGCCCGTAGTCAGGCGCTATACCGACTGAGCTACCCGGCCCACCATTTTTAATGGGTACCGAGCTTTTTCCGTGCGGGCAAAGAGGTCGAACGATAGTTTTTATCATGCAACTCCACCTAGGGCTGTTGTTAAGAATGTGTGATGCTGTGTCTCTGTTCCTCCTGTATATCTTCATGGCGTGGAAGGAGAGAACTTCACCTTTTTATGTCTTCCACGTGGGCTTTTCCCTTCAGTATTTCCTATTAAAGTGTTCGCCCATTTATTATGTCTCCCAGCTTTTCCGCGTGGTTAGCTAATCTAATCCTCCAGGATCTGAATATCAACACGTGTCTATACAGTCCATATTACGTAAACAGCTCAACTCTGAACGCTTTCATAACGTAACGGTAACCCCATAACCTTTGCTACATATTTCTTGGCTGCTGTATCCCGAACTTTTATCCCAAACACCATCAATCTATGTTTTTCGCTTCTTTGAAAGCATTGGTTTCCGTGTGACGTACACAGGCGTAATTCTACAGCGATAGGCTGACGTCTGTCAACCAGGGGGTGGTAAATACGAACTGCGAATGGCGACCGCGTAGGGCGCTGTAATTTTATGACAGAAGCCAGGATATTTTACTCAGTACAGCCAGTAGACTGTGAGGTGGGCGACGGAGGTATCGGGGTTCGATTTCCGAAAAGGTCTTCTTTTTCCATACTCTATAGGCTGGGACTCTCTTTCATGAAGACTGCGTTCTAATATCCATCCATCCATCCACCCACCCACATATGGCGCTACGACCCCTTCCGGGCCTTGGCCTCCCCCATAAGACGCCTCCATTCATCCATATTTTCAGCTTTTCTCCTCCATCCTCTTATCCTCAGTATATGTAATGCATCCCTCAGGACCACATCCGCCCAGCTGATTCTTGGTCTTCCCACTGGTCTTGTGGTGTAGAAGTTTCCGTTTAAAACCTTTTTTGGAATCCTTTCTTCTTCCATTCTTACTATGTGACCTGCCCATCCTAATCTTCTGATTTTAATGTCCACGATGTTTGGCTCATTGTATAAACTGTACAGTTCACTGTTCCATCTGGGGCGCCAGCGTCCCCCCCCCCCCAACTCTTGTATTGGGCCATATATTCTTCGCAATACTTCCCTTTCAAACGTGTTTAGCACCTGCTCTAATATGCACTGTGGAAAATGTAGTGGGTTTGTGGTGGACACCGCGGGGCTAGCTCACCCACGTAGCCAGGATAGTTTATTGCCCACAGGCCACTTCCTTATAAACACTGAGACAGACTCGCGAGTGGAGTGGCTAGTGTAAAATTTCAGTCAGTGTGTGTGACGCGAATTGAGTGCAGCAAGCAAGCGGCCGGCAGTATACGGTGTGCACGCGGAAAAATGGTTCTTACGTGTGTGTATTGTGTATCGGGAATTACACACCAACCACAGCAGAAGCCACAGGTTTAAAAAGGCCTGGACCAGAACTTTACTATTGTTCTGAAAGCAGTGTTGACAAGAATATATTGAGACACATATCTCCAACAGACATATTTACATGCCCCTTGTCGTAACGAATTATAAGAAAGACTATCCTTTTATATGTTAACCAGTAACTTACAGGCATACTTAATTTAAATATTGCAGGTTTTAGGTACGTTACAATGACTGCCGCCATCTTGTACCTTTAAAATTCACTGGCACATAGTAAAAGGTAAAGTGATACCGTTACAGACCCGGTGTGGCCCAGAGGGTGGGTAGAGGTATAGGTCTACTCTTCTATGATAGCGGCACTAGAAGGGGGTGAGTGGTCAGCAGCACGCCCCGGCCGCACTTTACCCCCGGGAAAGACCCGGGTACCCATTTTAAAGGAGGCTGGGTGGGCCCCAGGGCCGGTCTGGACGGGCGGAAAATCTCGTCCCCACCGGGATTCGATCCCTGGACCGTCCATCCCGTAGCTCAGTCGCTATACCGAGTGAGCTACACGGCCCATATCCACTGGCAAATAGAGGGGACATTGTTAAGAACAGACGTCATTGAAATGTGTCAGAAAAATATTTTACGTTATGTGCGGTAAAAATTTCTGTAACGTATTGCAAGATAAATGCCAGAAAATGCACCAATTCAGCAACCTAAGCAGTAACACGCACGGTACATAAAGACTTATTGAAGCCCATATAAGCTATATACACGCAAAGCTCTATACTCGATGAGCCGCTATCAGAATGCTGTGCGAGGTCTGGAGCAATATGAATAATGTTCATACAGGTTTACTCAATGAATACGAACAAAAAAATTGAGATTTAACAGATGTTATTTGGAGCCTACTAGTTTAACCCTTAACCCACTAACGTGGAAAATATGGTGAGCTCCTAATAATGCCAGCAAATGGCAGATGGGATTTAACTCGGCTTTTAAATGGTTAATGTGTCTCATTAGACATTTACTGCATAGTCGTGACCCCGTTATCACCGGACTTCCCTTGTATTTGTTTGCTTTAGAAATAAACTTACAGAATCCAAGTAACTTCTCCAGTAATTTCGCCTTTAGATGGTTCACAGACACGCGATTTTACTACAGCATTTTACTAATGTAATGGTAGAAGTACCGAACTATAATTTTTATGTATCTGCTACAAAGAAATTCATCTACACACAATATTAATCCTTGTAAATAACCTATCTGACGCACAATATTTCATGTACGTTTATTTCTATTCCCTACATGTTTCGTGCATCCATGTGCCCATCATCAGGAGAATTATTGTATCAGTGCGGCACCTGGTTTTTGTCATTCTGTGTAGATGACCGTCTGGTATGCAGACTGCCATCTACACAGAGTGACATAAACCAGGTGTCACATTGATACAGTAATTCTCCTGATGATGGGCACATGGCTGATAGCGGACGGTCATCTACACAGAGTGACATAAACCAGGTGTCACATTGATACAATAATTCTCCTGATGATGGGCACATGGCTGATAGCAGACG
>Ga0131853_10021435_pt1 | contig 11722 bp, 9 predicted proteins | sample TergutLab28metaG_FD_92764 | JGI IMG/M metagenome (GOLD analysis project Ga0131853, IMG submission 92764) | Labiotermes labralis P1 segment gut microbial communities from Petit-Saut dam, French Guiana - Lab288 P1 (version 2) (version 2) | ecosystem: Host-associated > Arthropoda: Insects >...
ATAGAGGGGTGTCACGTGGTCAGCGCAACGGGTCCCCACAGCCGTTAATCTCTGTTTTCTAGACCTGGAGCCGCTACTTTTTTCATTCAAGTAGCACCTCAATTGACCTCACGAGGCTGAGTGAACCCCGTTCCAGACCCACTACTACTCAGAAAATCTGGTAGCGCCGGGGATCGAACCCGGGGGATAATAAATAAGGCAGTGAGAAAGGTAGGAAGAAGGGTGAGGGGTGGAAGGAGGCAAGGCAAGAAGTGCTTAAACAAAAAGTGCCACTCATTTATATTAGTACAGTAAGGATTTTTATCTGTTCCAGTAACACACACTTAACAATTTAATCATTCTTAAATCCTTATACGTGTGTGCATGTTGCTGGAACAATCTGCAGATAAATAACTGTTGAGATATGCATGGTAAAAGCAACAATGTGAAATTTACAGTAAGATTTGTTTCCGACGCCATGATCTGCTGAACTGGTCCTTTCAAGACTGAATTTTTGCGACGCTTTTGACGCGGCGTTGAAGACAATGTGCTTTATTTTTTATTAATTCCCCCACAAAATAAAAAAAAATTGTTTATAACATATATGGCGAGGGTTAAAGTTTGGCGGTGCCATCTCAAGCGGAGACCAGGGGACCCTAACATGTTTCATGGCCTCCGCTTCAGACAGAACTGTCGATTTCGACGTTTCGTTTCTTATTTCAACGTGGTAGGAAACTGTTGTTTCTTATTGAAACATTTCTACCGGTCCGTGGATCTCTGAACAAAATTACCCAACATCCGGCATTCGTAATTACACATTCTAATGTTCATTAAGATACTGTAATTTTTGTTAATTAGCCGATCCCGGCGGCCACGCGGTCCGAGGCGTGGGTCTGCGGCCACTCGTTAGCTGAGATTGCTGGTTCGAATACTGCCGGAGACATTGAAGCCTGTCTCTCGTGATTGTTGTGCGTTGTCAGGTAGGGGTCTCTGCGACGGATCGATCACTCGTCCAGATGAGTCCTGCTGAGTGTGGTGTGTCTGAGTGTGATCGCGAAACCTCAACAGTGATGAGACCTAGGCCCACTAGGGCTGTCGAGCCATGGAGGGGGGGGGGAGGGAATTGTTGTTTAGACTGGCTGCGACTCTACTGTGAGTATGAAAATAAGTCATTCTGCCAGGACAGCGGTTCTTCTCTTTGCCGAAAAGTCCAGACCTGCTGCAAGATGCACTCAACGTCCTATTCAGTGGGTACCGAGGGTGGTTTTCCTGACATAAGGTTACCAGGGCGTGTAGGTGACCAATCACCACAAGCCAGTGCCGAGGTTAATGACTGGAGTTATGTATGAGCCGCCGGTACCTACTCAATGGGAGGCTAGCTAGGCCCCGGGGCCGGTCAAGGAACTTTGAAGGAAAGAAAAACCGCGTACAAGATATAAAGCCGCTATTCTTCGGCTATCCGGCCCGTAACCTTGTCACTATAGCGATTACGCCAGAGATTCCCATATGAGGGTCGCGACCAAAACCTTCCTGAATAATCCAGAATGCAGGTTTCGTGCTGACCAACTTACATGCGTTCAGTGAAAGAATGAGCGACAGTGTCCAGATGCTATCCTAATCGTGTCGTTTTGAGTATTACGCTATAATCCAACAGAGATTTGCTCGGTGCTGTACAGGTACCGGTGTCTTTGTGACGCAGTACCAATGTGGTTTACGGTGTTGTGTTTTGGAGAATAGAAAATGTGAAAACTACAGGATCAGGGGCACAAATCTTAGTCGCCAGGTCGCCGTGGCGAATAGTTTTGTACGGTGGCACCTTATATCTGTGGTTCCTGAGTGATGAACTTGCTTCATGTGTCCCTTCTGGAGCCTAGAATTCTGAGGTGTAACCTGTATTTTTTAGAAATTGTGTACCCCTGTGCCTCAGTAGGCTGCCCCACCTCTTTTTCTATTCTGACACAACCTCTTTCTTACAGATGCAGCATGCACGACCTGCGACATTGCAAGCCTGTTCAACTTCGCTTTCTGGTTGGGATACTTCAACAGCTGTATCAACCCTTTCATATACGCTTGCTCATCCAGAGAGCTGCGCCGCGCATTCCGAGGCATTCTGTGCTGTAGGAGGAAGAGTAGCAATAACATGACCTTCGGCTTGACCTCTAGGTCAAATGAAATCAGTATGACAAGCATCATGAACCACTCGGTCAAACGACGTGTCCGGTGGTCAAACGGACTAGAGTAACGCCATGTTCCTACTGATACTTTATTCCAAAATATGATCGGTTAGCACAGGTAACAAGTCACATCTGTGGTGGGGGGGGAGGGGGGTGATGGTTACTCACCCGCTTCTCACCTCTGAGGCCTAGGCGCAATGTGAAATTTTGTGCTGGACGAAATGTTATGGTGGATGTCAGAGTTTTCCAGTTCTGTCCTTTCACTTACTGTATCACTAAATGTATGTGTCTTCACAGTGGGCCCTGTGTCAAATGACTCTGTCTCGCCCACACAAAACAGGCCTACTTGATACGTCATGCAGTGTTACGCATATCAGCTGCAGGGGTCTCTCCTCCAGGCAAATTCAGGCATCCTGCAAACCAATGAGTATGTTTCGTTGGCAACGGACTGACTTCGTTCCAGATATTGCAGATGTAAAAAAAAAAAGTTATATTAAGTGCTTTGAACTGCGTAACGTAAATCCACGATCCTTAAATGTAACGTTGTTATTTTCAGAAGTAGTATCTGGGAAAGTCAGAATATAAAACACAAGGATGTAATAAATGTACAGTTTACAAAAGTCACAAATTGTTATTGCATTGTGCTGTGTACTTATAAAGGGACTCTTCCTTTGATTTATCATCTGGCACAACGGAAGGCAACCCACTCAAAGTGAAATAGAATATATATTTATTAAGATTTCTTCACAACATACAGAGGTTAAAAATTCGAACCACTCCTTTTACTGCTCTACGACAGGCAAAGTATGCAGTTCGGACGCTGTATACAATCATTGTCGTTGTGGGGAACACAATATTGTTTTAGGAAGAGTGTAAAATTGTCAGGCTTTCATTATTGGTTTATTATTTGCCACGGAGGCACGTGGTCATGCAGTTGGTTCAGGCACTGCGTTACGAGCCTGAAGGTTGCGTGTTGGAATTTTCCTTTGACTTCATTCTTCCGGCCGCACTATGGCCCCAGAGTCCACTCAGTCTTTACCCCCCAAGGAATGTTTCCCAGGGAGTAAAGGCGGCTGGCGCTATGACACAAAATCTTCATATGCCAATTGCCTTGAAATCTGGGAGCCTCAACCTCCTGGAACGCGCAGGGCGTGTCCAGACCTTTAAAGGAATTGCTGGAACTTTGCTATTTGCCAGGGTAGAAGACCCGGAGGTGCAGTGTAGTGGTTTCCGTCCAGACTGCGGTACCTATGTACAGTACTAAACTCAGGCATCACATCTCGTAAGACCATAATGATAATATTACAAGGTTAAAGGTTTCTTCTACAAGTATCAAATAAAATTAATATTATTTTGCAATCATTGTTTCAACACTGTCCTTTCATATCTGTGCTTAAATCAGAACATTGCTGAGAAGTCAATGAACATAAGGGGCAGGTGCACATGTACGTAGAGTAACGATAAATATGGGCACTGAATCATCCAAGCCGTCAGCTGGCTCGTAAACCCTTTGCGAGATACTACGTCCCTCAGTGGTCAAAAAGGCTAATCTGTTGGTGCGACGACCCTCCAGAGCTATTCTTCACTCGACTAACGTTAAGTCCGCTCGCACGCCAAGTCTATTGTAGTTATTATATAAAATAAGGAACGGGAAGGTGAGAGTGGGTGTGGAGATGATGAGAAAAACCCAGTAAACATAAGGTATCCCTGACAGTGGCTAGTAAATACACCCAGGGGTCCCATGATTTAAAAACCAAAATTGGGACACTCAATAATATTTAGAACTTCTCTCTTCTGGATTTATACGCAGCCTAGACTGGTAGTCCGTTTAGGCAGCGTAAACTGAGAGCGTGTAACGAACTACCATTCTACGCTGCGTAAAGTCCCGGAAGAACGAAGATTTCATTTACACTGCAGCGAAAGCCTGAAAGTCACTCAAACAAAGGTAGCGAAATGGAAGAGTAGGAGACGAAATTTTTAACTCATCACGAAATATAAAAGCACAGCAACTTATTAATATTACTACCTTGTGTAACTGGGAAAAAATCATAAGTTAAAAACACAAGAAATAAAGTAATGATAAAAATAATACAGATAAAACTCATTTCATTTACTGATCTTTTTACACGTCCTTTCTTCCTCCTTCGCAGTCTCTGACCAGACTCCATCTACACATTTTCTCCTCTCTCTCCTACGTATTCCATACTATTAGTGGCTGAGTAATGTGTGTCCTATTTTTGACTGATTTATTTTTACACTGTAAAAAAAAGTCAAAATGTTCGTAATCATTGTCAGAAATGTTGTATTTTTATGAAATGGTAAATCCGGCACATTTAGCTTCCCGAATCGGATATTACAGGAAAACAAGACAGCTCTTTAAAACCTATAAAGCAGGGACTGTCTCAGGAAAAAACGAGTCGAAAGGGATCCCTAAGCACACCGAGGTTTCAGGCAGGACACCTTCCTGCTTGCGTAGTGTTGGTCCTTCGGTAGTATTATTGTAAAAAATAAAAGCCCCAGACGGTAGGAAAGCTGTGATCATTAAGTTGTGTGCTTTGCTCTTTACGTGTCAGTTAAGTATATGTTACATATGCTTTGTGAAACGGTAATGGACGTACTCAAGAGGATCTCTGCTGCATGCAGTTGGCTAGTTCGTGTAAGTTTCGCACGCATCCATTCTTGGATTAGGGTTAAAATGCTTCATTCCAGCTTCTTAGCCCCCCTTGTTGTTCCTTCGAAAACTCGATCGAAGTCTGCAGTTATTTCTCCTTAGGTGTTTTTTCGTACTTTGTCAGTCGATTAGCGATACGTTGTTAGAGAAGTGGGGAGTGAATAAGCATGTTTCGTGAGATTTATGAACTGATAGAACCTATGCCACAACTGAGATATTTAATAGAATTGATTTTAAATCTTAAAGAGGAGAAAACAAATCGAATGTTTTCGCCAAATTAATTTTGTTACACAAAACCCTCCCTTAGAAACACAGCTCGTCTCCAGAAATTCATCACACAAAAAGTATAATTCTTGATTGCTCTAAAACTACTGACGTGACAAACACACAGTCGGACAGGTGGCAATTATGATATCCCTGGTCTACCTAGGTATAGTTCCTTATAACCGACGTGTAAGAGCTCTACTTTATTTAAGGTCTTCAACGAAAACCTAGTATACTGGAAGCAATCGAATTCAAGCCTGACTGATTTTATGTTTCTTTTAAAAGAAGGTAACTGTTCACGAATAGAAAAAGTCTCTGTTTCTCGTAAGCCTGTCAAGCGCTTTACATTATTTGTAGTCCAGTGGGATTTCCGAGATTCTCGTGTTGTAAATTAGCCCTTTGTCGGCCTTCAGGGGCCAGCTTGTACGTTTCCATTCTATTGCAGTAGTATCTGATTGCTGCTGTTTTATGTTCTCGGGAGTGGCACAAGTCATTTGGTATTATGATGTCGGTAGTTGTAGGCTTTCTGTAAATTTCAAAGGACCGACTGTCGTGGTCTTTTGTTATGGTAATGTACAAGAAATTGATTCTACTATTCTGTTCTTTTCCTAGAGTGAACTTCATACTGGGGGCTAAGTTATTGAATTCCCCCCCAGTATGAAGTTCACCCCTGAAGGCCGACAGAAGGAGAGGGGCAACATAAGGCAGATTTTACTCAATAACAAATACGATGCTTCCTCATTTAAGAAATCTAACACAGATAAAGAACAAAACAAAACAATCAGTTGAATAAATGGGCAAAATTTGCGTACGTTGGTAAAGAGACGAGGTTTATTATAAAATTGTTTAAAGACACTAATGTAAAAATTGCATTTACTACTGACGATAAAATTGGAAAACGCCTGACCTTAAAACAAGAAGCCCCCCAAAATAAATATGACAGAAGCGGTATATACCAGTTAACATGCCCTAACTGCAAGATGAAATATACAGGACAGACAGGCCGACCGTTTAAAGTCAGGTTCCAAGAGAACCTACAGGACTTCAGATACAAAAGCAACAAGTCAAAGTTCGCCCAACACCTTATAGATAACAAACATGCCATTGGCCCAATGGAGGATATAATGGAGGTCGTCCACGTAACCAAGAAAGGCAAATTGATGGACACACTTGAATGTTTCCACATGTACAAGAAACTAAGGTCGCACAACCAAATCAATGACAGACTAACGACCAAAGAAAACGCAATATTCGAAACCATAATACAAGAAGACCCTTACAAGGGGCGCTCGGCTCATCGCAGCCGAGCAGCTAAAGGAAATCAGTTGTGGGAAGCCATTCACCCCCGCAGGAAGTGAAACTTACACAGGGACAGAAGCCCGTCCACTACTGCCCCCCCCCTCCAAAAGCCAGTAACCTCCGCACAAATAAGAAGAAACCCGTAAGTAACGATACTTTTAACAACTACGCATGCTACAGTGCTCAAAATTAGTACGACAAAACATATAAACTCTGATTTCGCAAATACAGAACTAGACAGGTCGCAAGAAAACAGTAGCAGACCATAAAAAGGAACAAGCCGACACACCCACCCACCCCCCGAAGATATCTAAATAGAGAAGGAACCAGCTACTAATACAACCACAACGAACAGAATAACCAGGAATCTAATCAGGGAACCACAAACTTAAGTAACACACTAACACACATTACATGCGCAGAAATCCTAATTCTAAACATAGGTGCATAATATTACTTATTGATCAGTATATATACATGTTGCCAAGCGCAACACACATTGTAAGCCATCTGGGATCCCAAATGCGCACAGCCACATGGTAAAAAAACATGGTTCTTAGCCTAGCCTGATGACGACTTTATAAGTCGAAACTTGTCGCTGTAACCTATGCTATTAATTTATACAGTTGTGTTGACTGCATCACATAATAAAAAGTGGTTAGATTGCCAATATGGTGAATTTCATTGTAGAAAATGTATGAAGTCGTCGGTCATAGATTACAACAGTTGTCTAAGTGACTGAAGGAGTGGATGCTGGTCGATCCTCTCACCGTACGTCCCGTTATAAGTCCCCTTTTTGCCCCTCGAAAGAAGCATATTTACCTTGCTTACAAGGAAATTTTTGGTGTCACTGAGCTCCATGAAATGAAGTTCTGATAAAATAAATCTTATTTCAATTAAAGCCCTGTAGTCACGTGTGACACGTACGGAGTCTGATTTCTTTCATGACACGTTTAGTACGCAGGAATGTTTCGTAGGGTCGAGCTGAATATGCGACATTAAAAGGGGTCATGTCCAGTAAATAACCCTATCAATTGTCTCAATTAATTCCCGTTTAGCGATAATTGCACCCATAGTTTCTTTTTGCCTGACGTTTCCCCGTGGACTGTTTCCGCATGTTTTTTTTTTTCCAGGTTTGTAGGTAAAGTTGCCTTCGATGGACCAGTTTAACATTATTGACAAAACTAAAAGAACGTATTGCGCATAGAAGCGGAACAAATATTGCTTTAAATATCTTGCTCTGTTCTCTACTAGGCAGCCAAATTTCGTGACTTTAACTCACCAACAACTGTCTGAAGAAAAAAAATTATTAAATTTTGCAACTGTGGTGTCATAAATGGACCACACTGTTATCATCAATGGATCATATGCCTAACATAGGGAAATGTAGGATTACACTCGCAATAATGTATTATGTTTTTAACACTGTATTCTCTGCTGACATAACTGCTCTCCGATTTGAATAAAAGAATCTGGCGGTGCCGCAAGTTTTAAGTCTTTACATGTCCTTACCGTTTTGTATCCACCATGGGACGTGCACAGCAATCAGCAGAGCTGACACAGCAGAAATTTACTGTTCTAATGGTTGTTGTTCACTTCACACTTCAAATTGATCAAATCTGCGTTATTACATTTCTCCATCACCACTCTTCTGGATTTTTTTTTTGTAAAACGTCTCACCTACGTAATGCACATAGATTCTAATAGCATTAAATGTATTCTCAACAGTCCTTTCAAGCAAACAGTAGCCTTCACTTACACTATTTTACTGAAACCTTCTGCCCTGGACTTCCTTTTGCATGTGACTGCCTCACTCTCAATTGTAAATGTCGTCTCGTGTACCCACAATACCATTTACTTCCAGAGGCATCTGTCTTTATTGGGTGTGTGAGGAACACGATTAAACGCCAAGCTTCTTAAATCAGTGCTGTTTACACAAAGCGTGTATTGCTGGAATTGTACAAAGGCTAACCAATTCCCCTTCGGCAATAACTTGAATGTTTTCCATAGCAAAATAATTTGTTTCATCAAAGTATCTCTTAAGGCACATTTTCGAAGGGGGTAGGCATGTGATGCTGCATTTAAACCAATATCGCCGTTTCAAAGAGCTTAAGATTTATCTCCATATTTTCAGGATCACACCTTCCGTATTTAACAACTATTGAAATCTTAAAATAGGAGTTGAAAATTTATTTTCCAGTGGGCTGACATGACTACAAGATTTTCGTGTGGAACCCCCCCCCCCCTCCCAGTTGTACACAATTACAGAGTAACGCGTCAACAAAAGCGTAAAACCATTAATATTATATAACAGCCGGAAGACTTTGTATTGTAACAAAATGCACGGTTCCATGAATGGTCCACCGGTCCATTCACGGAGCTCTGTGGTGGTCCATCGATAGGAAGTCCACTATTTTTTGCTTTGGAAGTTCTAAAGCTTCATGAAAACTAGAAACTGAAAAAAAAATCCATCCTTTGCTACGGTTCAACGATGGCAACCATAGTATACAACAGTATTCCATATGGTCTGTGTTAGTTTAGTGCACCATAACCTTTTGCAACACCTTCCGAAATGTCGTCGAAGCCTTACTACCGGATGTCCAGATCCGTCCCTGTTCGTTCATCTGTAACCTCATTACCTTCAATTCCATATCTAGCCACCAGTATCAGTTTTATTGTGTTACGGCCAGCCAGTTTACTTCGAGCCTGATGACAGTACCAGACCGTTGTGGAATTGATGTCCTAGTTTGCAAGTGCTTTGCTAACATCATGAGGGTCTGAAAGGATCTAGATGTCATGCACTATGTTAGACCAATATAGAAAGAAACCAAACTCGTCAAGTAACGTGGCCCAGTATATACCATCCAAAACCACAAGTCCCTTAATATAAGCTCGTTCAGTTCCTAATTTGTTCGACATGTATCGGCTTGTAAGCCGTTTGGTTTTTACAAATACATTTCACTGGTGGTACCCAAAGTTGACATTATCTTGATAGTGGTGTATAGATAATAATACTGGGCCGGGATGACGCAGTTGGTTTAGCGATTCGCTACAGACTGGATGGTCGTGGGATCGAATCCCGGTGGGGGCGAGTTTTCCGCACCCGTCCAGTCCGGTCCTGGGGCCCACTCAGCCTCCTATACAATGGGTACCGGGTCTTTCCAGGGGGTAGAGCGGCTGGGGCGTGGCGTTGACCACCCACCCCCACCTAGCGCCGAGGTTAAAGAAAGAATACAGCTGTACATCCACTCCTCTTCTGGGCCTTCGTGGCCTGATACAGGGTGAATTTGTCTTTTTGTGGTTAATAATAAGTTAAAATATATATTTAAATAAAATAATATGTTATGCAATTCACATTTAATTAATATCACATAGGTTACCGCGAGGTAAAAACACTTTTTTGTTCAATCCACCTTGGATATGTTAATTTACTTACAAAAGTGACGTGTCATAGTGCTATTCCATCCAGTAAGAACAAGTGGTCTCATTCCCTCAGGTTTCCCCACGAAAACCCTGTATACATCTCTCCTCTCCCTCATAGTGCTACATGGCCCGCCCATCTCATTCTTCTCGATTTGATTACCCCAACAACGGTGGGCGAGGAGTACAGATCATTAAGATCCTCACTATGTAATTTTCTCCACTCCCCTGTTACCTCGTCCCTCTTAGGTCCAAAATTCTCCTTAGCATCCTGTTCTCAAACAACGTCAGCCTACGTCCCTCCCTCAGTGTGTGCGACAAAATGTCACACCCATACAAAACAACGGGCAAAATTATATTTCTTTGTATCTTAAACTTTATATTTTTGGAAAACAAACTGGAAGACAAAAGATTCTGCACCGAATGGTAGCAAGCATTCTGACTTCAATCTGCTCTTACGTAATTTCTTCCTGCATAGAATTTTGATTTGTTAAGATTCTTCCCAAATATTTGAAATGTTCCACCCTTTCAAAGGAACTATTATCAGTCTTTCTATTGTGACTTCATCCTACATTCTGATCTCGAGACATGATCATGTAAGTAGTTTTATCAGCACTTACTACTGCCCCAAACAAATGTGTCACATAATGCGCAAATTTCTAGGACATTCAAATTGACATTAGGGTATAGGATGAATTTCTTTCCCCTGTCTAAGCCTTTTCCCACCGACAATATGGGATACTCGTAGGTGAAGGTTTCCCGGCAGATAGATGCTGAGAAGTGTGTTTGAGTCAATAACAATGTTCCGCGAGATTCTGGCCAACTATTCCCTTTCGAAAAGAGTACTGCGCTGTAGGGCTAGCGCTGGGGGCGGATGGAAGCTTGTGTTGCCAGCGGCCATGGTCCCCATGGTCTTCCACTACTTCCATTTTGGTCCTATTGGGGACCATCTAGGCGTGTTGAAGACCACCCCAAAAATAAGACAACACTTTATATGGAAAGGAATGGATGCAGATATCCATAACCGGTTACGATATTGTAAGACGTGTGACGTAAGACGTGTGACGTAAGTAAACCGGCACAAAACACCCAGTCTGGTCTCTGCGCATCACAACCGGCACAGCGGCTACTTCAGAATATATTTATTGGTTACGTTGGAAAGTTTCCTAAGAGGAAAACAGGAAATGCTATTCTGCTAGTATGCGTTGATGCATTCTGTAAATTTGACTTCTCCCGGTGAGAAATTCTACTACCACCGCCACGATAAATGCCCTAAAACAGAAAATTTTTGCCACTTTTTGGTGCCTGAGGTCATAGTCTCTGTTGAAGTGAAGTGTTTTGTTGCGGCTGAATTGAAAATGTTTTTCTACTTAAATCTTCCAATGTAGCCTATTTTAAAAAAAAAATCCAATTATCCGGATTTTCTTCATATCCGAATGGCTCGCCGTCCCAATTAATCCGAACAAGTGGAGTTCTACTCTGACTATGTAACAAAGCAGTTGGTGATATCCGCCGTCTTGGAGCATATTATTCGCTTTTTCATAGCTATGTATCGCTTCAGTACATTTTTAAGGTACATTTGTGCATGTCTTTTTAAACAGCCACATTTTACTCTCAACATAGCATTGTGCCCTCATTGATATAAAATTATTATTGTTAATACTTGCTTTACTGCCTCGTTGTTAATGCTAATATATGATTATTGTACTGAGATAACATCTACCGTGTTAATCTACTACCATGGTCTTATGGACATAACTTGTATGTAAAACTCCGTGGCCTTAGTCCGCATGCGAACTATACCGACAGAGCGGCTGCCGCCGGTCGGCGAAATTAGTGCCAACTTTTGCGGATAGAGGGGTGTCACGTGGTCAGCGCAACGGGTCCCCACAGCCGTTAATCTCTGTTTTCTAGA
>Ga0131853_10021436_pt1 | contig 11722 bp, 10 predicted proteins | sample TergutLab28metaG_FD_92764 | JGI IMG/M metagenome (GOLD analysis project Ga0131853, IMG submission 92764) | Labiotermes labralis P1 segment gut microbial communities from Petit-Saut dam, French Guiana - Lab288 P1 (version 2) (version 2) | ecosystem: Host-associated > Arthropoda: Insects >...
AGTATATACCGTGTTTAAAATATTCAGTACCTATATTTGTTGAATAAATATATAAAATGCAACTTTAGAGGTTAGCGGTGCGGTACGACCACTATAGTTGACATTAGGCATCAAAAGGTTAAGGTGAACAAAATGGCACTGGGACAGGTTTTTCTCTTAGTACTTCAGTTATTATCTTAGTGTTATTCTACCAATGCTCTATGACTTTTGCAATTGACAACATCTTTAAACAACACACAAAAAGCAATGCAATAGAATCAGGCAGAAACTTAGCAGTCCATCCCTGCCAGTTGTCAATGGCTTCACTTGAAGAACACACAGGACATTGGCACTGTAGTTTCCAAAGCAATTTATTGCTGTAAGTGCACTTATGCATTGATGTGCACTCCCTGTAATTCAGTTCCAATTTCACTCCTGTCCCTTTGTAACAGGCAAACAAGATGATATAACACTACTGTGCATTTCTATCATTCATGGGAGTTACACCTTGTTATGTGGTTCTAATAGGTAAAGGTAAATTCCACCCTAGAACAGGCCAGTAAGGAACAGAGGGGGTGTAGATGTTTAGCCCTACTCTTTCTTTAACATCAGCGCTAGATGGGGTGGGTGGCCAATACCATGCTCCAGCTGCTTTACCCCTGGGAAAGACCTGGTACCCATTGTATAGGAGGGTGGGTGGGCCCCGGGGCCAGTCTGGATGGGTGTCGAAAATCTCATCCTCCTCCAGGATTCGATCCCAAGACTGTCCAGCCCATAGCAAGTCACTATACTGAATGAGCTATCCCAGTCCACTGTTAAGTTGTGTGTAGGATATTTATTTATGTAAGATTTTGTTAGTGAACTGAGTTTCATGCTGACAGGAATTGTTTCCCAAAGAGGCGGCAGTATTAATGACAATATTTATTAAAACTTCATATATCATATGTAACGTAGATCAAGAGTACAAATAATTGTTTCACTGAAACCTTCACAGTGTCCTAGAGTACACTCTTAAATTTTTGCTGGACTACAAAGGTATTGTAAGACTACACAAAACATTACTTTCTCTGCAATTTTATTCCAATCCATGGTATGTATAACAATGGTCAACATGCTGAAACCTAACATAACGACAATTTAAATAGCAAAGTTATTACAGTTTAAAGTATCTCCCAAACTGTTCAGTTTTTCATATTATTTCCTCCATATAACTTTTAACAAGTTATTCCTAGATAAAACTACAATTCCTACATTTGAGAAATTATATCTGAAAGGTATGTAATAATATAAAGTAACTATATCATGTAAGACCACTGAAATTTGTGGATATTAGGCCCAGAAACTGCAATAAACTGATGTCCCTGGCTTTCCTTACTCTTTCTTTACACCGACAGTTACCTGAATGCTGCATATACAACGCTATCATTACGTTTAATTTTGTGGGGTGTTTTCTGCTGCAATTACAGACAATTACTACAGTCACAAGGCTCTGCTGATTCTCTTACACAAACATTACATATTTTACATTCAAAATATTTTGTTTCTGATGTATAAATTCTGTACAAACACATTTTATTAATATTTACGCATTTAGTATAATAACTACAGCTTCTGTAATTGACTTCTTATTACATTATCATATAAAATTAACACAAAATTTGCCTAAATCCTTATTTATTTATTCATTATAAAGAAACAAAAAATTTCTAAATGTGCAACAATCTAACAAGTGACATAAATGCAACTCAAATTTCTTTCCAGTTTTTTTTTTAATGTTTACGACAATTTTTATAGAAATTAATAACAGTTTAAGCCGCATAGTTATCTATTAACCTTGTAGGGCAGTTTTCATGTACTGTTATCCCAGTCCTGCTTATGAAAATATATATATACACAACTACACACCACACCACAATTTATATTAGATAGATGTGTGAAGTCATTATTTTAGGCTGTCTTCCTATGCACTCTCCTCTCACAGTTCACAGTACAAATCATTTCTGATATAAATAACATATATGCTATAGTTGCTGATATAACTGCCACACTCAGACTGTGGATCAGTTGTAGAAAAATATACGTACTTGCTCCTGACATTGAACATAAGAAAGTCTACATTTCACTCATTTGCCACAAGTGTGTCACAACTCAAAATTTGGCATTTTTGAGTTACTGGTATAGAAAGAAACATTTGCAGATGCACTTTTAACAGGTATAGTGTCATAACACAGTTTGCAAAATTTGCCGCTGAAGAGCAGTTGTGTCGTCGTTGCACTCATAGAAAATTATAGCACTTCAAAACCTTCAAAAGTCCCTCCTGAAAAATCACACATTTTGAGTTGTGACACTGTTGTTGCAAATGAGCGATTTGTTCACCCCTGTTTATAAAAAACAAAACTGCACATTTAAAAAAAGCTAATGGAATACATTGTCCAAAACGCAAGTTGTGTATGTGCATATGAAACATTGCTACAACTGTATTATATTATATATATATTTATTTATTTACTGCAATTGGGTTGTTATTATGTATGCCCGATTGTCAGATGCCATCCATTTGCTAGCAGTACAAATGCAATGTGCAGCATTTAGTCAAAGACATGTCTGCAAGTTCATAAATATAGATACAAAAACTAATATAATACAAATAAAAGTAAATGTCCTGTACTGGTTTTGAGGATCAGAATGGTAGAGATTAACGTTTTCAAATTAATGTAGTGGTAGGCTGCATCCCATACAGCCATGTTGCTCAACATGACATAGAAAAGAATTTAGTACGTGTTCTGTGCTGTGAGAAGTTGATACTGTTACAAAGAACACAAAGTGTGATGACCTCAGAAAATAGCCTTGTCTTTCCTAACAAGGCATTCAACTAGAATAGAATTATAAATGAATTCTCAGTATAATGTGATGCCAAGAGTAACTAGCTGAACCTACTGCAATTCTTAATGTCACAAATATATTAACTTTGTATTTTTATGAAGTAAACAATAAAATGGGGTTCTTGAGATATAGTTTGCTTCTCCACTGTCAGGCTTTGAATTATCTGGGATGCAGAACTACACCATACAGTAAAATATGTCAGGTTGTGACACATCTCTGTTGACACCCCTCAAGGAAGAAATTAACAGATGGGATTTGAAACAAGTATTCCTAAGGCATCCAGACGTTGCTGTTAATGTTTAATTTTCTTCCAGTTGCGCTCAATAAATGTACGTTACATGACATACTTATGTCATTAGGAATTACGGAATATTTGATTAAAAATATTTTTATTTGGCAAATTATGAACCAGATAATTAAGAACACTTGTAAAGTGATAGTCCTTCTTGGTCATTATAGACCAAACTTGCCAAAAGATTTTAGTAATATCCTTGCATGTCATGTTTCATCACAATCTGGTGTTGAGTTAAAGAATATAAATGTAGATAGGACAGATAAGCAATGTTTGTTGTACACGAAGAAGCTCCAAAAAGAATTCCGATTGCGGATAGCGAGAAAGTTAAAAATGTGAACTGTTGTGAATTTAATGTACTTGTTGGTTCTGAAGTTCAGGGCATTGCAAAAGCATCCCACTTTCCTCAAAATACAATAAAAGCACATAGGAACGCCACTTTGCCCAAATGGAATTTAGAATGAAACTGGTCATTGACACACACTATTTACAGTGTTAACTCAGTTCTCCCTGTGCAATTTAGAATGCCACCGTACTTGGACGCGCATAATCTAAACCTAAAAAATATTCACAGTTTAAAAAAATGTTTAAAAGATTATTATTTTGACTCACAAATTATATGCAAGTATAAAAATTACATATTCATGGATCTGTGCATTGTGGATCAAATTTAGTAACTGTCCAACAAGATGCGACTGTATTCAGTTTATTATATTTCTGTAGGCAGCTCTGCATGTTTTAGGCATTGCACCCATCATCAGGAGCTTGTACAGCTGTAATTACAGCTTCTGGCACTGGTCAACCGGATCTACTACCATCCGCTCTCGTTGTTTAGTTCCAACTCAACAACGAGAGCGGATGATAGTAGATCCGGTTGACCAGTGCCAGAAGCTGTAATTACAGCTGTACGGGCTCCTGATGATGGGTGTCAACAGCCGAAACATGTAGAGCTGCCTACAGAAATATAATAAACCGAGTAAACTCGCATCTTGCTGGACAATTAGTAAATGTGCAAAATTACAATACGTGGACTGGCAAACCAAACCACTTTAACTCACAAACAAAACTCAGTTTTGAGGATGTCTCATTCAGCACTGACTAAACTTAAAAGTATGCAATTCCTACTTTGTGAAACTGAACAAAATGAATTTATATATGTGCTTTGTATTCTGGATAACTAAGGCTACAGACACACACTTGGAATACGTGATACTTATCACTTTTTCACAGCAACATGACTCAGCTAATAGTCACTTTTCACAATTTTGTGAATGCGCCTGAAAATTAGCATTTAATCTGAGCATTTATCAAAGTCAGATTGACCATTGTAAATTGCTGATGGCATAAATGGAAGAAAGTGAATTGTTCAGATGGCAGAACTGTGACACCGTGCTGTAACTTTGCTGTTCTGGGTTTGAATGATTTCCAAATGCATCTCCAACAGTACATTACAATGAATATTCATTAAAAAAATTGAAAGTGGTACACATCTGCAGGCTTCATACAGCTTCCTTGTATTCAGCCCACTGAGTTACTAAAGCCCATGCCTCATGATTATATCAGCAACATCTGAGCTGCTCCCCACCCCCCGGCCCCTCCCCCCCTCAAAAAAAAAGTGATGTCAGCAATGTAAGTGGAAATGAAAAAGCTGTAAATGCAGAAAATAAAAATATACAATTCATTAAAATGACAAAAATACACATAAATGAGACCATGACATGAACAACAATCTCAGGAACATGTCTCATACATACAGGCCTATGTCTGTAATGGAAACTACACTAGTTTACATAAAAATTACAATCTTCTGTATAGTGTATTTGCCAGTACCACCTAAGTAAGGCAAGTGTTTAATTCTCTACAGTAAGACAGATTTAGCACCACCTCTGAATCTTCATGAGCACTGAAAATGTTTTTAAATACATCTACAAACTGTCACAGTCTGAACCTAACACACTTAATTCAGTAACCTGCAACCTCCTATAATCACAGGTAAACATGCAACTAATGTTATATTCCCGCAGCACAAATATCAACACCATGTTTACCTGGTAGCCACAAGTATCATTTGGTCCTCTTTATGACTGGTGCATAACAACACTACAGTACATATTGTTCTGAAGTCACTAATCTTAAATTTATATCATGACAGCTCCAGTATCCTTGCAACACTGTGTATTAAACTTGCTTTATACTTAAATGCATATGTACACATTGGTCCACTGATCCGTGTGAGTACTTGTTATATCCAGGGACCCATCTCCTTCTCTAGCAGCGAGGCTGCATCAGAACGCCCCATAACCCTTAAGATGTTGAGAAGATCTGTGACAGCTGTGGGGTCTCTGTGCCTTGCTTCCCACAGATCCAAAATATGCTCTGTTGGGCTGGCTTTCGTTGCGAAATAGTTTATGTACCTGGTAAAGATTATTAGTTCTCAATCACAGAACCAATGGAAATAAAGAAGTTACACAAATATGAATCTCAAACAGATCGTGAATTCTTATGTACATTCTGTTCATTTATTGTCTGCACTATACAAAGGATATAGTGAAATAAAGATGTTATTAATTTTGTAATAAGAGACTGATTATTCTGATTATGCCAAATGCAACATGATCCTTCATATGACTCCCGTTCACAATCTTCACTTTTCAGGAAAATGTGCACAATGAACATATTTAACTCCTTGTACAATTATAAGATCCCCGTACCGTCAGATGAATTAGGAAAAGATTTTTATCTTATGTTTGGATAAATGTGGTATATGTCAGGACATATTAACAGATGTGAGAAATATTACTATAATTTTCAAACAAGGCAATTTGAAAGCAACAAATCAAACAAGAATGCAAAACTGTGGTGGAGTGAATATCACCACTGGTTAATGATTATGGTCTACGGAAATGCATTCATTAATGCATTAAAATTAGTGCTGGGAGTTTTCACTACAAAATTTCATGTACGTAGTAGGCCTATAATTGTCTAGGGGACACTGTTACTGTGATTATGCTGAGTTACCTGTCAACATTGAGACTCTGCGCCAGCATTCTCCAGTCATTACCTCGAGCATTAGGAGGATCCAAGCACAGACACAGCTGTTTCCGAAGTGAACGCTGTAATCTAGCAAATGCAAAGAAGAAATTTTATGCTTTCATGTATTACACCATTCTACTAAATATACAGATTTCCAATATGATTTCATATAAATAGTATGCAGACATGTCTAAGAGATCCACAAAGTATTCTGATCAATCAGATGTGCTAATACCCAAGATATTACTTTCAACTTTACAAGAGAAAAATATCAGCTGATAAATATTCTTTACATTATTACTATACATACATATACAATCTCAAGGTGCTCGAAAAATATATGTTCAAATATTCAGTGCAAACTGTATTACACAGATTTTATCATGTACTCTTACATTAAATCAGTCTGCATTAAAACATCAGGGCATTTTGGAAATTTAGAGCCATACAGCTGCTTCTGATAGACAAGACACTTGCACAGTTTCAAACAATTTTAAAATTCACTTCAATCTTCCATTACCCCACATGAGATCATAAGATAGAAGATAAAACATCAAGTAAACAGTGATCAAAATTTGTAAGCCAGAACACTAAAACAAAAGCTCAGAGATGACCTTAAAGAGTGTAAGAGATGCATGAAATGTAGTTCAAAACAAATCTTAAGGGTCATACTTTATTCAGCTGCAGTACTATACTTTCTCATGCATTAAGTATATGAAAAATAGGTGCAAATATGTGGATGTAAGAATAATTAACAAAGGCAGTTACTCAGGCTACTGACTGTTAAGCAGCTTATTGTTTTGATGAGAAATTTACTGGAGCCAGTATATTTTTGTAATAACAAGTTAATGTTACCTGTGTCAGTATATGGCATATATTTCATATTGTTTCGAAGAAAGAAGTCTGAACTTTTCATTGACATGTATATTTCCAGATTGGAGCTTGACACTAAGAGGAGAATAAGAAAAGGTGATGGCATACCTGACATAACACTAGTTTCAGTATAATGTTTCATATGTAATCATGCATGTACCTGAAAGGTGATGTCATATTTGGATCAAGTGTTGTTACCATTGAACTGCAGCCACTGCTAGTCGTTACTGTGAGGGCTCGTGGTGGGCGTGACAGTGCTGGGCTACTTGGAACCTATTTACAGAAATTACTGTCAGAGAAATATGTCTGGAATTTCCTTCACATTCTTTCAGTGCCAGGCCCACATCTTGCAATTTAAAGTTTTAATTTTTTTTGTACATCTTATTTATATCCGTTTCACTTCTGAAGGTGTTACAAGATGAAAAACTTGCATCCTATATTGATTATATTAAAAAACAGCAGCATAAAAAGTGTTCTAAAGTGGGGCCATATAATAATATACAGAACAGAATTATTATCATGTCTTCTTCGCATGACACTCCTTATGCAATGGTAAATGAGCTGTAGAAGAAGGTGACAATACATAGCCAAGCGGTTAACAGAACATGCTGAGCATCCAGGGATAAAACAATAAACATTTTGCTAGGGTGTGGCATGTTAAGGGGGCTGTGACACTAAGCGTGGGAACAAAGAAAGGTATAGGTATAAAGTTCACCCTAGAAGAGGTAATAAAGGCCCAGAGGGGGAGTAGAGGTATAGCTCTACTCTTGCTTTAACCTCAATGTTAGATGGAGGTGGTTGGTCAACGCCACACCCTGGCCACTTTACGCCCAGCAAGAGACCTGGTACCCATTGTACAGGAGGTTGGGTGGGCCCTACAGCAGGTCTGGAATGGGGGTGAAAAATTACATCTCCACCGGGATTCTATCCCCAGACCATCCAACCTGTAGTGAGTCACTATAATGACTGTGCTATCCTCGCCCACAAACAAAGTAAAAAGAAAGAATGAAAAATTTTACTTCACTACTAAATTACAGGTGTATGGCATATGCAGGAAGGAAATGTACCTTTAACTCTGATGCACAATAATGAGACTCCATAAGTATTATGTCAGGTCATGACCTTCTGATATTTAACAGTCTGTGATCTATACTGTGGACACATACATGAAATAAGGCAGTTAATACGAACCACATTTATGCTGGGAGTAGAAGTGTGAAGATCAGTGTTAACTCTGAACATCTGGCGGTGTGTCTGGCTTCCCTTTTGACATGCCAGTATTCGGAAGGCCACTGTATGCATCAGTCTGTCGGTGCGCTCCAGCGTAAACGAGCAGTGCAGGTGATTGTGTGATGAACTCCAAATATGATGGAATGGAATTTCCTAGATGTAATACAGATCTCTAATCAACTGCTTTGGTTCAGACTATCCAGAAAGATATTCACAGCAAAAGTCTGAGGACTTACATATAAAGTGTTCATGCCTGCCCTCTGTATTGCAGCACTATGATTATTGATTTCTGTTTGATTCAGTTCATAAGGCCACATGAGCAGCAAATAACCAAATGCCAACATATGTGTAAATATATATGTAAATACCAAAAGTTCAACTAATCTCAGGGTGTATAAAATCTCTAAAATTCCATACGTACACAATTAACATAAATGATAATAAAAACAAGATAAATGTGCTTTTACACTAACATGGTATGAATGAATTATTATTAACATTGTTACTCAGTTATATGTGTTCGATATGTGTACCTGATAGTCAGCTTGGGGCTTGCTCTTCCACCCTGGACCAATATCTTCCATACTGAGGCATAAGCTAGCACCACCATCTTGGAATAACATTGTCTTTGGTTTGTCCATTAGGCAACCTCCCAACTTTTTTTCCATTTGAAGCACTCCCTGCATCAAACAAGACATACACAAATTAGAAAGAGCTAATATATGTTCATTTAATCCCCTGTAAGTTGGCTGATATTAAAGAAAGCTTCACAAATATACACACCTCAGTCACAGTGCATCCTACATACACATGGTCTGAGTTTGGTTTAGATCAGTCAACAGGTAAGGATGACACACACAACCACAAACTAGTTATTCCACTTTAACTTGGCTGCCATTAGAAAAAGCTTCACAAAGACCCTGCACTTCCACAAAACACACACTGAATACAGACCTCCCACATTTGGTTCAGGGCAGTACACAATCAAGGACAACTTACTGAAAGGACAAAGTAGTTATTCCTCCATAATGTGGCTGCTATTAGACAAAGCTTCACATCTCGTCACAATGCACGCAGCGTACACGTGGTCCAGGATTGGTTTGGAATTGTCAGGAGTGAAATATAATTTACATAAATGTCAAGGTAATTTTTCCATCATAAATTTATTTCTGTTAGATGATGCTTGATGAAGATTGACATATTGGTCACTACACACACTGTCTGCATATGGTGCACGTTTGGTTTAGAATTGTCAAGAACAAACAGCACTGTACATAAAGGCCAGCATCGTTTCCCCCCCATAAATCAACTGCTGTTAAACAAAGCTTCACAAAAACTAATATATCGGTTACTATGCACACTGTGTACACATGGACCAGGTTTGGTTTACAACTGTGAAGAATAAAGAGCACTTTAAATAAAGGTCAAAGTCATTATTCCTCCCTAACTTTGTCTGCTGTTACACAAAACATCACAATGATAATCATAGCCCTTACTACCCACACTGATAACACAAGGTCCAGGTTTGCTTTGAAAATGTCAAGATTAAAGGTCAAGGTCTTTTTACCCATAAACCTACTGCTTTTAGAGTAATACAGGAAACTTTACATAAAGCTCAAGGTCAATTTTCCCATGTAAGTTGACTACTGTTAGAGGATGTTTCACAAAGATCCACATAACTGTTACTATGCACACTGTTTACACATGGTTCAGGTTTGGTTTAGTGTCAAGAATAAAGGGAACTTTACATAAAGATGAAGGTTGTCATTCCTCCGTATCATGCCTGTTGTTAAAGTAAGCTTCACATTGATCCGTGTAAATGTTACCACACGTACTGTGTACACATTGTCCAGACTTAGTTTAGAACTGTCAAGTTTAAAGGCCCTTTACATAATGGCCAAGTTCTTTCTTCCCCCATGTAAAAATTACTACATAGACAGTGTACATGGCCTGACTTGTAATAAAAATATGTAGCATTTGTTTTTAACATTGTCACCAAATACACATAACACAAATATTTCCCTCTCTAACCTTCTTAATAATATCCCTATTGTTGCACCGTGCATAATGTCGAATTATTTAATTAGGATACCAACTGATGCACATACATAAAAATTCCACATTAAAACATTAAAATTGCTCCGACATGTTTCAATCCTAAGATCATCATCAGGGAGCTATATTTTCCTCGATAAAGTCACTATTAAAATTAGTCACCAATTAATTTTGTTGTATAAACAGGGTGTTGTGGCAGCATGTCTTATTGTGTAAGGTTATGCTGTTGAGAGTGCCCGAATACAGGTATGTGTCCTGTGCTTTGCTGCGTGATTCTCACGCAGCAAAGCACAGGACGCACACACGTGGAGCATAAGCAAGGGACCGTGTATCCAAGGTCATTTTCGGGTCTCCCTTGCAACATGACCCCAATTAAGAGGAAGGAAGAGGAACACGCCTCTTCATAATACCAGCACACCAAGGAACTTCAAAATTCGACACTAGCCACCAGTCCCTATCGTACCTCTAGCCAGAGCATACCACCGCTTATAGAAATTACATTACGCATAAAGGCCCGTATGTAGAGATCTCTGTATCACGTGCGTGCACAATGTATATAGTAGTACCTTAAATTCGCTTGAAGACAACATGAAGATGGCCAGTAAAGGCCGAAACATGTAGTTGTCTAGTATAGCCATTAAAAACATCTTAATTGACATAGTTGTGTTTGACTACATACCCATTCCAATTTACATCATGCTACCTCTGTTCCTCTTACCTCCAGAGCTGCCATGCTGTCCTCTAATGTGTATACCCTAACATTATAATCAAGTGACTGCGGGTGGAGTATTGGTGAGGGGGCGAATACCGCTAGTCGAAGCATCTTCACAGCCTTGTTGCAGCTTCCAGCTGATTCTCCAACCAGCACAAAGCGAGTGAGATGATCTGTCACCAGATACACTTGACCATGGTCCAGTTGAGTAAATACTGGTGTGTTGATTGTCTCCTCACCCAGTGTCACAACTTTCTGCAAAAGTTAAACACTGAAGAGTCTTAAAAATCTGTAAAGAAGTTGTGTCATTAAACTGCTGTATATATTCAACATTCTCTATCCCATCGTTTGGCTTAAAAAAACTGTGATTTATAAGCCAGCTGTGCCTCTACCAACACATAAAACAACGAAACTTGTTCCGTATAGTCCTGTAGATGAGCCAACCTCTGTCCCCGAGATAGCGATTACTTCCATCTAAGGGGTTGAAAACAGCACTCTTCACAGTATCCCAGTATTCACAATTTCTAAACAAAAGCTGCAGTTGCAACCAGTGGTGTATCCAGGAATTTGTTCGGGGGGGGGGGGGGGGGTAAAAAAAATTCGGTGGGGGAAGGGGGAGGGGGTTTGGGGGGAGGGGCCCCCCTATGCGGGGGTTCGGGGGGCAG
>Ga0131853_10021438_pt1 | contig 11722 bp, 6 predicted proteins | sample TergutLab28metaG_FD_92764 | JGI IMG/M metagenome (GOLD analysis project Ga0131853, IMG submission 92764) | Labiotermes labralis P1 segment gut microbial communities from Petit-Saut dam, French Guiana - Lab288 P1 (version 2) (version 2) | ecosystem: Host-associated > Arthropoda: Insects >...
ATTGTGAAGTTCTGCTGATGTGTTACTGAACGTTGGAGCGGGCGGTACACATTGTGAAGTTCTGCTGATGTGTTACTGAACGTTGGAGCGGGCGGTACACATTACTACCTCTCGCCACTGAAGAATTTAGAATTTGAGTAATTCTAAATATGAACTTACGTGGTTAAAATTTGAATTATGTGCACAAATTCGGTGAGGCCCGTCGTACTAAGGACCGCTTTTCATTTATTATGTAAACCTTATCCCAGGGCGTGCTTCGTGATCATACTGGTTTTGATGCTGAGACTTTTGCACACAAAACTTTCGCCCAGTGTAGTGTTTACGTAACATCTCGACCGGGGGAGGGGGGAAGGAGGCAAATTTCAAAGTAAAACTCTTCGTCTGCAGGTGTGCAAACACGTTGGCAGGGAATTATGTGTATAAGGGAATCCTGAATAGCGAACCAGACGTCGACAGTAGGGTGTCCAATGTCCTTGCTCGTAGTTCTTGCGCAAAGCGAATTCTTGTGCCGTCTATCCAACGTCGCTCTGAGAACTGTGGCGAACAGTTGCTACTTACAACAAACACAAGTTCAAAAGGAGCCGCCTCCTAGGCTGCTTCTATTTTAATTCAGACCGACATCTTCGGCAGAAGGCCAAGAGGGTGGGCCCATGAAGGGTTTGCCGCCTTCGCTCCTTCCCCTACTCCTCAGCTCTATTGTTATTTGCTTCAGCTTTCAGCAACGAACGTGCGGAAACACACCGACACCTCCAGCCATGCGCAGTTCTGATTGTGTGCTTCATTTCCTCGTATGTACGTATTCAAAAGTGTGATATTTCTCCGAGATCAATAACGATGGATGTGAGTGCGAAAAGCGGGCGGACTTGAAACTCGAAAAAGAACAATATAATGACAAGATAATTAAAACGCCTAAACTCCATCCGTTTTCGCGAGAAATGGAGATGATCTTAGTAAACATGATGCCAGTGTTCCTGTTGTTGAAACACGCGGGCATGCCAGTGTGTCTGATCAGAAAACGTTACGGCGAGCAGCGGTGCCATTAGCCTGACTGAAAGAGCTGTGTGGAAAACCTGGCCAGAAGAGGATGTACTGACAGCCGCGATGACGATCATGATACGGTCTAGTTTTCCGCTGCTGCGCGTTTTGGAGGGACATGAACGAAAACACGAGTGATATCTTGCTACTCATGAAGTGTTCTAAAAATTTGAAAGGGAGGTTTTTAAGCGGCCAGAGGTCATTTCAGACGTTGCTCAGACGCGTTGTTTTCCGCGACACGTGCTGCTTTGTTTGGAGGAACAGCTGGCCTAGCCGTCAGCCATCCGAGACAAGGCAATCAGGGCATCACCGATCATGAGAATTCTGCTAGGAGTAGATCGTGTTGTGTGACGATGAAATAGAGTGAGCGGCTCCTGGGAAGATATCTCAATTTGAGCAGAAAGTTGGGCTGTCCAGACACGTCCTGGAAAGGGCAACAACTGTAGCAGTCAAGGCGCTGGTGTCGCTTTGTCTGGGATCTGTGGGTGTCAGCACATCGACAGTTACGTGATGGCTGTTGACATTTTGCAAGATTCAAACTGTGCGGTCCAACAGTTCCTTGCAGAGCACATATCTACATGAGGACACCCGAGGAAAGGAGATATTTCGTGCCATTCTTTGAAATCCGCGTCAGACAAGCGTTCACTGCGGTTACTGGATCTGCTCGAGATGCCATCTGGTTGTAATTGTTGATGCAAAGCCTTGTGTGTCACAGGTAGATCAGCTGCTTTTCACAATCAGGTAGACACTTAAACAAAATCATTTGTGAGATCTCGCTAAGTTATTTACATTTTACCTTGTTTTCAAGACCTTGTATTGAAACACCCGAAGAATATCAGTTTCTGATCGAAACATGCAGTGTTTGAAAGAATAATGCAGGGTTGTGTCTGACGGAAATGCGCTCATGTCCGTGATTGTGGGTACATAGCGGAATGTCTAACATAACATTGAAACGGACAGGCCAATTCAATATTTGTGTGTTTTTCACTGCTGCTATCCATCGAGGGCAGCTATTGCGGGCGCGCCGTACCGCTCCTGGAAGTATGTCGATCGACAGAATGTCGGGCACTGGACGGTCTGGACGAGCCGCTGTTTGCGGCGGCCTCAACAAAGAACTGGACTGCACTGTAGAGGCGTTGCCGTCTGCCGAAGAGGACACAGTGGGAAAACGAGGCGACAGGTTTCGTAAATCGACTTCAGCGCCTGAAAAATGTGATTTTGGCGAATGTATGACGCATGATCCTTCAAGCGTGTTAGGCTGCAAACAAAAATGTGCAGAATTAATGCTCAGATCAGAACAGTAGTGGAACTATGCGTTTCATTAATCACGCACGTAAGTGATGCCCGTCACATGTGCGACTTCGCTGACAATAAATCAACTGATAAGTTGTGCTTGACCGAGTATGGTACTGCAAGAAAACACGCAAGAAAAGGACAGCTGTGGAGTGGTGAGTTGTGCGACGGTGAGCTGATCATGAACGTACTCACAACACTTGTATCCCGGAGCTGGAGCGCCTTCGTTTGGAGCTGGATAGACGCAAAAGAATTTACGAATATTTGTTCGGGAAATTCTTGTTTCTCGCCGAATTAACGGCATTAACATTGATTGTCGCCAGTATTTTACAGAACTGGTACAGACCGATCTGTCTTTGACGACCATGTCCACCCGGTCAGTCACCAGACTCACACAAGACTATAAAGCACAAATGTGCCGTTTGGTTGTCAACATGTCCACCCTAATGTGGACATTGTTCGTCGTTGAACATTGTTGTGCACCCCAGCTTGAAACTGTTCAGCCCAAAGGTGTCTCCGCACTACGGCGATTAAAATTGTCTGCGCTTAAGGGCTTGACAGTGGCGCTGCTGTGCGCTGAATCGTGACAGTTGCGAGCAGTCGGATGTGGTGAGCTGAACAATTCTGTGCTAAACAGACAACACGAAAACAGCTGCAGACTGTCTGGTGTGGTGTGACGTGAAGAGCCCCAGAGCGAGGACCAAAGTCGGTGATGAAATTAATTACTTGATTACTTAAAACGGGAAAGAGAAGTTCTGTTCTTTTGCATTTTTAACAAATTACTTTTGCAGTTCCTTCCAGATGGCGTCTGTATGTCACATTGCTGTGTCGTGTTAAAAATAATTATGATTTCGGTTTATGTCGAACATTTTGCTGCTGGTCGGGGTGGGGGTTGGGGTGGGCAGCATTTTAGATTTTAAATGCGGCCATGCATTTACCCACACATTTGCAGTGGCTCCACATTCCCACATTTTGTCAACTGTAGTCAATCAACTGAAAATATTTCACATTGGCTTGTGTTATATTCCATTTTCAATTTAAATTACTGGTAGGCTGTTTTTAAGAATGATCAGGAATGGTGCCAATGAAGCCTGTGGTTTAACGTTCATACCAGTAACATTTTGCAGGCCTTGACAAAATCCATCACCGTAGTGTCCTTGGTGGCAATCCCAGCTAATTTTAAATTCGTCAGCAGGCGTGTGGTGTCAAACAGCACTCTGTCATTACCAATATCTGCCTCATTTACACTCAGATTATTTTATGAAACATTTCTTAGGACGAATTTTCATTAATTTCTACTACAAAACGGTCCTTCATGTGTGCAAAATCACGTTTCTAAATTATGTGTCATTGAGATCAGAACACCAAAAACAGGAGGAATGAATGTTGTGATACTGTGATCTAAGGGTATAGGCCTACACAGGTATCTCCTAGGTATGCCACTTCCGATTCAGTACAGTAAGTTAATTCTCATGAGTGCAGTGGGATGTGTTAACCACGTCATGTATATTTGTAACATAAATGTAGACTGGAACAATTCTATTTGCATGTCAGGCCGCTTGTGCAGAAAAACCCTTCAAACTTACATCATATAATGTTACCAAAAAATACTGAATTTTGCTGCAGTTGGTCCTCCAGTAGACGGAAGACTGCCACTGGAGAGCTACTGCAGTTTTTTTTAATTTCGTGCTACACTGGAAGGATCATAGGAGTCAGGAATTCAGGTTTAGTGCCCAAGCAATACATGACCACTGAGAACAGTACACTGTGTGTTTTCTGTCATAACAATACTGTTCTTCTTGGAAATCCCTGCTTTCCCTGCAACGCTGCACAGTTAGATGAGTTCCGGACGGAGATCCAGAGGAGAGACCAGGAGATCTTGGCAATGAGTGCCAAGATGAAGACACTGGAGGAGCAGCACCAGGACTACCAGAGACACATCGCAGTGCTGAAGGAGTCCCTTTGTGCAAAGGAGGAGCACTACAACATGCTGCAGGCTGATGTGAGTACAGAATGGTGCCTGATTGTAAGGGAAAAGGTCTCTGGTGTGTACGTAGAGAGAGTGATTGTAAGGGAACAGAAGGGCTGTTGTGTGTACTGCATGAACTGCATTACAGTCACAGACCCCTAAACATGAACCATATCCTCACACTGTGCAACAGAAAATGTAAATGGCAAACATGTACAGTACCCCCCCCACAGGTAGCTATAAACTACTGTGTTGATTGGTGGGATACTGTTCTAAACTGCAATAACTTCCATCATGGTGACTAGAAAGGCATGCAAGTGTGACAGGTAAAGACTGAAAGCTGTTCACATCACCCGCCATTCAGTAGCAGAAAGAAAGCTAGACAGTCGCATAGCTTACAGCAGGCTGCAAGGTTGGTACTGGAGGTTCACAGCAGTGCAGGCATGAGACTGTCAAACATGGATAGCACTGTAACCAGTGGTAACAGGACCACATCGTAAGGAATTTTTCCAACGCAAAGATCTAGGAAGTTGTGTCCTTCAGTTATGTGTACTGCTCGAGCAGCTCTCTGTATAAGGATATGGTGGATTTGCCATCAGTTACTGCACACTGCACGCTGCCATTGCACCATGATTATTTGTAAAACAATCAGAGCAATACAGAGTCGAATATGTACCTTCGCTATGGATGATGATGATGATGAAAATTAGTTTGTGAATTTTTACAGTTTGTACAAGAAACATATTGTTATGAAACGTTTATAAATTCTCAATAAGTCACGTGATTAAAGGCGTGTTTAAACCAGAACCATAATGTAAATTTGATGCCAGCTTGTTAATTCTGAAAATTACATCAGTCACTTTACATACGGGAAAAGCATTCTTTTCACAATTTTTATTAATATTCCATATGATTACTTATTTTAAAAAAAATACCTGGTGAAAATCACTTAAACATAAAATTCATAGGCATGGGATTTATCAAGACGTTTGAGCAGTCAGAAGTGGCAGAACAACAACAGTATATTACAAAAAATAAGTGGCTTGTACACTTTCAAAATAGGAGGCTCACTTGCTCAAGTGGACTTTTGTTTGTGTACACAGGATTCATAGTTTTCATTTCTCCTCTAAGTGTTTAACAATGGGTGTGGACAGATAAGTCACTGACAGCTGGCAGTACAGTTACAGTGTGCTGGTGTTGTTCACACCACCACATTTAGAATGTCTGTGTATTACTTAGTGGTTACTTCTTGTCCTGACTTGGGGACAAATAACCTCATCTACCAGAGGTTCTCTTCTGTGCTGATTTTACAGTGTTCTCAGTGTATTAGCGATATACTTTTAGTGCCAGAATGACTGATGGACTGGAAAGGATTTGAGACAAAGCATTTTGGCCTAATGAGGTACTACCTTGTTATTTGCTGGATGAACTAACAAAAACTACAAAACCCATCAATCAGGATAACCAGTTTCCTGGCTGGGGCTTGGCAGTCACCTCTCTAATGCAGTCGAGAACGTGACTGCTATGCTGTCCTAAGCTGACAACATGACATTTGTACAGACAGAGGTGTTACTGAAAATGGTCTAAGCAGTCCTTGCAGTGAGGCACATGCAATTCTGTTTTTGGTTTCTCCTCATGGTGACTGTAAAGAACGGTGTGTCGGTACACAACCAGCGCACCACTGTAGGCTGTTGCCTTCATGTACAAGTTTGTTGTCCTGTTCTCACAATGTCAGAATGTGTCTTACAGGTGGAGGAACTGAGGCAGAGGCTAGACGAAAAGAATCGTCACATCGAGAAAAAGACAGCAGCAGCAACCCAAGCCACACAGGACCGCAATCGGCTTAACAATGAGCTCAATGAGTTGAGAGACCACATGGACATAAAGGACAGAAAGATAAATGTTCTCCAGAGAAAGGTGGGTCTTAAGTTTGTGGAAATACCACAGGTGTTTGCTTATGTTTGCCTTCTTTTGCATCAAATGTGCAGTGTTTAAAACAATTACTGTTCGATTTGAGAGCTCCTTCATTGCTGTTGTCATTCATGCAGTCCTCCTTGTTTACTTGTTATCATCCCAATTGATGTCAAATTATTACAGCAGGTCTAAATACAACAGATTTGTTGCAAGTTATGTGTCACTGAAATTGCATGAGTTAGCTTTATGATTACTGTATCCAGTACCACTTCCTGTCCTTGATATTCTACATCCCATTGTATTACATTACTTCTGTAATAACACAACAACAATATAATCTTTGTCTCTACTGTCAACACATTTAGCTTCCTGTATTTGTAACAGTAAACAGTAAACTGCGTGTTTCACAGTTTCATATCTTTGGAGGAAAGTTAACATTGTCATTTAAAATTACACTAATTTTTGCCAATATTTAAATTATTTCTTTTTAATTTAAGGGTTTTAAATCTGAAATTCATTTTACATGTCACTGTAAGTATTACATGAAATTTTGTGCACGTTCATGTTTCATCGTACTGTTCAAGTGTTTTGTGTAAAGCAGTTGGTTTGAACACTTTAATTGGATTAAATCTTACAGCTTGCTGTATACAAATTTAATGTCTTCTATTGCTGGTGTCTCAAGCGTGTAGCTCTCTTTTCTTGTGTTATTCTTCCTGTTCTGTATGTTGATGTTTATTATTCTTATTATGTTCATAAACTGTAGAATAGTAAATAGATGGATAAAACAATGTGAATTAATACTACTTCATTTTCATCGTAAGACGGTATGTCTAAATTACACAGGCATTGGTAATGAACTGGGCAGACATGAATACAGTGTGTGAATGGGATATGAGATATAAATTGTACAGTAGAAAATTCTTTATTAGTTGTACTAATGTGCATATAATGAAATACGAATAAATTTCCGTAACCAGAGACATACCAGTTTAGGTATGGTAGCACAACAGAAGGAAGTTACAGTCCTAAAATACCAGCAATAGAAGACAGTTTCTTACACAGCAATTTTTAATAGCTAATTGGATTACCAAAATGCTGTTCATAGAAATGATAGAGTCAAAATGATTGCACGTTTAATATGAGCTGTAAGTGTTTGTACAATTTCATGCATTATGGTTAATAACATGTAAAAGGGATATGAGACTCATTAGGGGAAAAAACAGTTCCTCCTTCATTGTTTTAAGGTAACAGACCTGATGATGACCCGTGGGTATGGTCGAAACATGTTGTTTACTTGACTGTTATAAATATGGAAAAGTTGTTGTGGTGATGGTACAGACAGGGTTTGTATTGGTCTTTTGTTATACGTCACTTTCTTTTCTTACAATGAAAATCATCATCATCAAAACCTGAGCTCAACATAAGCCAACACATTGCAATCTAAATGCACTCTGGATGCAGAAAATCCCAGTACGGAGGCTTTTCAGATGACAACCAGTTTTACAAAAAGTATTTGCAAACTTTGTGTTACTGTGGAGGAGACAAAATTGGGTCAGGAGGAGAGACAAACTTTCAACAGTTTCTTTCTTTTACCAAGAACGTTTATGTACAGCAGGAAGCACACAAAATTTCAAAGACTTTCCTTTTGCTCATCCCACGATATCACAGTGTATGTATTGTGTACATTTGTTCAATTAGCCCAAAAAGCAGGGTAAGATTAAGGTGAATTGAATCATTCAAAGTAACACTTTACATTCTCGTCAGCTAAGAAGTTTCTCCCCATTCAAGTCAGTCAGCCATTTGTCACCATGGTAGAGAATTTCCTCATACTGGAAATGGAGGAGATGACCTCTAGATATTGAGAGTAGCAGCACATGTATTGAATAAGCAGACAGGTGACAAGGGGTGATTCTTCATCCTGGAGGCTGGGTGTTTGGCTAACTCCTCTCCATTAAAATCCAATAAATATGAAAATTTTCACTGATGGCTTTACTGTTTGGTTGCATAGAGGCAGGGAATGTTTTAGTTCAGTGAGATTTTATTTCTGAAGAAGAAGATTTTTTGTAGGGTTAGGAAGTTAAAGAAATCTGAAAATCTTTCAGATGTATAACTTTCTTTAGTGCCAGTTTGAATTGAAATTGAACAACTTTACATTTTGTGAACATTAATAATTGAAGCTTGAAACTGTTATTACCAGTAAAGTACACAGTCAGTCCTCATACAGGTTACTCACACACACACACACACAAACACACAAGATGTAATCAGTGTCTATCAAAGTTGTATAAGCAGTCTGTTTCAATCAGTGATGAATCATCTTACTTCAGCATTACATTACACACTTAGTATGTAACAGACAATTTTACAATACATGCACATAAATTGTTCTGTGATTAAATTCTTACCAATTAAAGCCGAAAGATTTGAAATTCTGAGACACAGGCAGATGGACAGATCAAACTGTTTTATGCAGTAATTTTTATGGTTTTCTTATAAATGAAATTAATAAAACTGATGTGTTTTGTAATGTGAACTGGGTGTTGTGTCAATGTGGTGTGTGGTGTTGCCTTTGTACATGTTGAGACAGTGATTAGTATTCTTCTGCATTAGAAGATTACTGTCATGTGTGATGTGCCACCACGAGGCTGGTAGAAATTTACAGATGTGTTTGAGGAAAGTCAGTAAATTTCTGTGAGGCTACACCATTGTCACTTGTCACAAGACTGGATACTCCCATATTCATTGCCTTCACTACAATAAATGCCTTTTTATTTGTATATTTCTCCAGAGAATATTACTTAAGTTGTTAGTATTTGTGATGTGTTTTGGTAGTGTATTGTTTTACATCTGTAAATTAGTTTTGAACTATATTTTGTTTTGTATTATAAATATAATAGCCTGTTATATTTATGCTAATTTATTATGTTTACAGACCACTATGGGTAGTGTGTTGTCCCATTGGACCTGTTGTACAAATTGGTATTACATTGTATCACTCTGCTTTATTTATCACTTATTTGTTTATATGATTTGTTGCATTTGTACTCCAGACACCAGCGGTGTTTAATTTGTTTTGCTGTCTGTATGCATGCTTAGAATTCATGTATTGTACCACTGCTGCCACAGTGCCAATAAACATTTCTTTCAAATCTTATTTTTGTGTTTTTATTTCAACATCTGCCCTTGTTCATTGGCAGATACCGTTTACTTTGTGTACTGTTTTGTTGAAACGCTTGTTATGAAAGTAGCATTATAGTGTGTAAATGTGCTGAAGGTCTAAAAACAGCATTTCCTTGTGGATGATGTATACATCATAATTCTGTGCTATGACCTGCTTAAGCATTTTTGTTGTCCATGACAGGATTAATCCAGTACAGCCGATGTGACTGCATAAGACAGGACTAGCTCTGACGTGCAGTTTTATGGTTTAAGTAAATAGGATTGACTGTATTGGACAAGTGTTTAAGATTCTAAAAGCTGGGCTTCTTTGCAATTTGTGGAGACCCTGGCGCCTGTAGTGAGCCAAGACACGGCACCTGTTGACCACTTTGCAGATCGAGAACCTGGAGGACCTTCTCAAGGAGAAGGACAACCAGGTGGACATGGCACGCGCACGCCTGACTGCCATGCAGGCGCATCACTGCTCCTCTGAAGGGGCACTTTCCAGCCTCGAAGAAGCAATAGGTGACAAGGAGAAGCAGATGAACCAACTGCGAGAACAGCGGGACAGGGCAGAGCAGGAAAAACAGGAGGAGCGGGAACTGCACGAGCGAGAGATCGCAGAGTACAAGATGAAACTGCATGCAATGGAGAGTGAAGTGGAGAAACTGGGTGCGCGGCTGGAGAGAGCCCAAGTCGAGAAGGACCGACTGGAGACCAAGCTGGAGAGTTCACAATCAGAGCTCGGCAAGTCAAAAGCCGAGCTGGACAAGGCAGCCAGTGAGGTGGGAAGGAGCGGGGCAGACTGGGAGGCCGCTAAGCAGCGCCTGGCACGCCTCGAACTCGAGAATGAACGCCTCCGGCATGACCTTGAGCGCTCTCAGACCACGTTTGGACGGAGCACGCTAAACACCTCTCAGGAACTGGATCGTATCCAGGAACGTGCCGAGAAGGCATCAGCAGAACTGCGGCGGGCCCAGGCAGAGCTCAGGGTTACACAAGCTGACAATGAACGAGCCCGTGCAGAAGCTGCAAGCCTACAGGAGAAGGTGGAAAAGTCGCAGGGTGAAGTGTACCGCCTGAAGGCACGCCTTGAAAATGCTCAGACGGAGCGTGAGAGCTTGCGGGATGAATATGACAGAGCCCAAACTGCAGTAACTCGCTTGCATGCAGAGCGTGAGAAGATTGCAGCAGAACTGGACAAGGTGAGGGAGGAACTGGAGAGAAGTCAGGCCACTCTGGGCAAGGCACAACTTCAGCAGGACAAACTCCAGAGCTCCTTGGACAAAGCGCAGAGCGAACTGGATAAGTTGCAGGAGCGCTTCGACAAGTCACAGGCTGAAGTGAGGAGGGTGAGTCACACACACATACCCTGACTGTGCATACCTAGCATTGCATGATACTAGTGTTGATAGAACTAGAATAGTCTGGCTCTGTTTCAAGTTTTAACGCGTTTCTTGCAGCTACAAATGGAAAAGGAGAAGCAGAATTACGATTTTGAAAACATTCAGTCACAACTAGATAAAGCACTGGGCCAGGCAACACGTCTTCAAAAGGAACGGGAAACTGTTCAGCTAGATGCTGACAGGATGAGGGACAAATATGAGAAAGCACAGGTGAGTTGATGAGTTTGAGGAATGTCAGTTTGTTAAGTCATTGTATAAATTGACCTTAGTTTGATCAGAATCACTAGAGTGTACACAGTGATTAATAACTACCTTACATTCAGGGTATACACCTACAACTGCTGTTAGTTTAAAACGTCTGGTGACGTAAAGCTCATAATTTTGGATGTTTGACACCACATCATATTGTCTCTCTTGCTGCCACAAACTCCATATGATGAAATCTCATTTCTGCCATGGTTACACTTGAACATGGCAAACATCTGTGCACACCGAACCAAGCTGATCCTCAAATACTGTGCTTCTCTACCTGCTGACACTGGCCTGTGCAGTTTTTACTGGTCCCTGAGTTATGAAAAAACCAAACTAACCGTATAGTATGTTTAACAATAGAAGAATATAAATTTTGTTAAGCTGAATATTTGTTACATCAAAATTGGTGATATTATATTGCTTTTATTTTGGTGTGTACATGCCAAATGCAGTTAAGTGCAATTAAACCTTTTATGTCTGTGGATATGTTGAGAATGATCAATTTTTCCTATGTACATTCAGTCATGGTACTATTTTTTGCGGTAATTCACTTCATAGTAACGGCATTTTTAAAATTCAAAAAAGAATAATAATAGTCTTTACAAGTACCGGTAGTCATGATTCATGCTGTCAACTATTCAGTTACAAATACTTTCACTTCCATCTCAGTACATTTTCTCCCCCCCCCCCCCCC
>Ga0131853_10021440_pt1 | contig 11721 bp, 3 predicted proteins | sample TergutLab28metaG_FD_92764 | JGI IMG/M metagenome (GOLD analysis project Ga0131853, IMG submission 92764) | Labiotermes labralis P1 segment gut microbial communities from Petit-Saut dam, French Guiana - Lab288 P1 (version 2) (version 2) | ecosystem: Host-associated > Arthropoda: Insects >...
ATACACACACCACACACACACACACACCCACACCACACACACACCCACACACACCACACACACACCCACACACCACACACACACACACCACACACACACACACCACACACACCCACACCACCCACACACACCCACACCACACACACACGCACACCACACACACACACACCACACACACACACACACCACACACACACACACACACACACACGGTACGGCGGAGGTAAACTCAATGCATATATACCCAACAGGAAACAATTTTAACTTTTACTTGGTTCAATATTTACCACATCCAAAGATGGAAACATTAATTTTTGTACTGTTAACGACTTTCTACAAACTTAATTAACACAATCTGAGCTTCGCGTAAAGTCGGACGTATAACTGACCGCTATGAATCCAAATTTCATTCGCCCGACATCTTACTGCCAGAGCCACAAACACCAAAATGACATCTGAATCCCTTGGGTACTTCTTGAGATAAAAACACGCGAGTTCAAACGTAAGACGGCCTCGTTATTCATACACATTTACATTTTAAACTCCATGTAGACGGCGCACAAAGAAAAGGCTCGAGACCATCCCACACCATTATAACTATGCTACATAAAACACCCGCTTCCTCTCGGCTATTCCGATGTGCATCCTCCACTTTCATCGACTTTTCTCTACAACCACAGAGAAAAGACGAACTTGTACTTTTGTTTTTCGGTCCTTTCTGCTTCGTTTCAATAGATAATATCTCACACACAAGACCTTTATATCCGAAAGGTAATACAAAGGAGCTGGTAAAACAATAGGTTAATTATAAATACCATTATTAAGCTCTTTAAATTACGTGTTCGTTCGTTATATTCTGTCATTAATCTTTCCGGTCTACAGACTTATAAACCAGAATTACATCCCTTCGCCTGTGCTTAGGATAGCCAATGTTGATAATGGTATTAATTGCGGAAACACAAAACCAATAATTTCACTCTATTTTCACAATGCCATTAGGCAGTACGTACCAACATTAATCAAAATGTAGTTAAGACTCAGTGCACGATCAGCATTTGCATGAACTCGTTAAGTTCCGAGGAATGGGATGGAAAAAGGCTGCTAATGAAACGCGTGCGTAACATAGAAAGCTCTACTGTATTAGCACTATACAACACACATAATTCTCTCACAAATCGAACACTCATTACGAAATTTACACTCCGTTAAATCTACGTCTATTCCTAACATATCGATATTCATACATTCCGAACCAGCGACTTGCCTCGTGGTCTAGTGGTCAGAGAATCTGACTACAAATCATGAAGTCCCGGATTCGATTCCCGGCTCTACCGTGGGAATTTTCCCTGAATGGGGAGGATTCCCGCGGTGACCATGGTCCGGGTAGGTTGGTAGAATTTAGGTTTAAGGGCCTTCCTGGCACTACTACATCCTACTATATATATCACCACTCACATCATGGGGACAACGTAACTGCGCCTGATGGGCGTCCCAACCTCAGAAGTCGGTTACAGTCCTGCCATGCCCAGGAGAGAGGACAAGGACATGTGGTGGCACTGGATTAAAAAAAAAACATTCCGAACCAGTCAGTTTATAAAACCACGTGCCGAAATATACACACGCAACATTGTATTATACAAAAAAAAAAAATAAGAGCGCTACGAAGAGCACCTATTCATTTCTTGTATTTTTCGAGGCAAAACCGCCGGCACGAGAAAAGATTCAGTGCGAATGGAACAGTAGCAAACACTCATAACTCCATTTTACTGTCACCCCACAATATTTGGACCTTACCATATTTTACAAGAAGGAAATGCCTCTATTGGTAACATAAACTTCTCCTGCACTCTGGTAATGGAAAAGAAATACACCCAAATACACACACACACACACACACAGCACTCTGCAATTACAGTCATGCGTCGGTTAACGACGGGGAAACATTCTGAGAAATGCGTCGTTGGATGATTTCGTCGTTGTACGAACGTCACAGAATGTACTTACACAAGCCTAGATAGCATAGCCTACTACACACCTAGTCTATGTGGTATAGCCTATTGCTCCTAAGCTACAAACTTGTACAGCATGTTACTGTACTGAATACTGTAGGCAACTGTAACACAATGGTAGGTACTGCAATATTGTATTATAATACTATAATCTTATGCGACCACCGTCGTATATGCGGTCCGTCGTTGACCGAAACGTCCTTATGCGGGGTATGACTGTAATCGTCACTAGTGTTTAATCCAGACAATTCTTCTTTCTAGCATTTACATCCAATGTAGACTTTCAGCACAGACTAGACGATTACGCAGGCCCAGCACAATCAAATCCGCGAACACTAACAGCTGACAGAAGCAGTTCTTGCAACTACTGTAGGCGTCTTGAGTCAGATCATCCTCCTAAGTTGGTAACACTTTTAATGTACAAGTATGCCTCCGTATTCCTGATATTTCTGTTCTTACTGTTTCTTTCAAAGTCGCTAACATTATCTTTAAATTACTGCCAAACAAACTCTCTTCATAAAACCACAGATAAAGTTATGTGAACTCGCATTTATACAACGAAAAATTGTTAAACTGAACTGAGCAAGCCATGAAGGCAACAAGGACACTTAACTAGCCTCCTCTGGGGTAAATATATAAAGGTAAATACAAATAAACTAATATTTACGACAGTGACAGAAAGCAATCTAAGTTACGGCTGGAAAACATGGACCGTGGATTACAAGTTAAAGACAAAACTGTTAATTACAGAAACAGATTTTGGGAGAAGAGATGCAAGGATCTCCGGACCACTAAAAGTAAGAAATGAAGTATCAGAGAAAAGTGCGGGTAACACAATTTTGAAAGGAGTGGAAAACAGCACATTGTAATGGTATGGACACGTAGTACGCATGGAGGATAACAGATGGACTAAGGGGTCACCGGAAGGGAAAAGACAAGGACAACCCAAGGTAAAGTGGGAAAAGGAAGTTGAGGGGGTTATGAAGCAGAGGAATTTAATATCTGACGACGCAGTAAACCGGCAATTATGGCCACTGAAAAACAGTAACCGGTGGACCACTGGAAAGAAAGAAAGAAAAAAGACAGATCGATTTACGCAGACTGTCCTTGGTGAATTCAATTTCCTCTACAACATCTTCCCATGCCCTACTGCTGTAACATTATTCTAGGCAGCAAACGTTTCTGAGCTTTCAAACTGAAACTTTTAACTTTCATAGTTTAGTTCCTTCGAAGGGAATCTCTTCAAATCAAAACTTTACTTCGCCCCTTAACTTACGGAACGTCTCCATCTTACTTTTAAAACTACAATGCCGGCCACTATCACAGATATTCTAAAGAATGGATGCAAAATGTGTAGAATACCGCATTCTATAAATCAAAATTTCATATTATATTAATCCAACCCCAAATTCTGTAACCATCAAATCACCAATAATGAATTCAGCTCCTCTAACCGAGTATTTAACAACAAGGGTACATTTGGACTTATTTACCAAGGCGTTGTAAAGGTGTTTGTTTTGTACCTTGAATACGTACAAACATATTTATTAATATTTCAACTGTAACCTTAAAAAACCAGGTGTCCGGTACAAGAGTTTACTATTCTAACTCCAGTATCCTCACTCGTTTCAGGTACACTAACGTTCCCCCACTGTCGACTTGAAAATATATTCCCTCTCCGTTTCTACATTCAAATCTCCCAAACAACATTTCATGTGGTGCTGAGGGAAATGGTGGAATACACGCTCCAGTTCGTCATAAAAGGTGTTGGATCATCATTTTTATTTTCAGCTGGGGCTTTCGCACTCAGAATAATATCACACAAAGGACCACCACATATGACACTACGTTACTAACGAACTCTGCCATCTTAACTGCTTGTACGATTGCCCTGTGTATAAAAATTCCCATCCCTCAGTGATGATTAGCACTGCCACTTTCATCGCAAAATATATATCTGTTTACTACCCGTCACTATCCTTCTCCCATCTGACCTCCCGCACTCCCGATAATCAAACTGGCACATTGCTATTCTATTGCAACAGTTTCCTATCATCACGAGCTGTACCGTCTTTCACATTTCAGCATCCAGGTCCCATGAGCATTTTCTGTTTCTTACGGAATTCCAAACAACCGATCAAAGTGAAACAAAATTTCGTAAAATATTGTATTTATGACAAATATTTGTTGGCCAACGTCAACTCCCACGGTGAACGACCACCCGACCCCTCATCGTCTCTCTGTATGTATGGTTATTCAATACATACGCAGCTATACGCCACATTGAATCGCACGTAAATTCGTTCTGCGGTTCACCAGTTATTACATGCGAACAGATACATGGACAGATTAAGCGATTTTATTAGGTTCACCGCAGCGACGCAAACATGCCCAGAACGGGGTAAATAGAGATGGAGAGCACAGAGCATACTCCTTTATGAAATTTTAACATCTGTACAGCGGGAATGGAGGAGACTGCATAACGAGGAGCTAAGTGATCTGTACTCCTCACCCAATATTGTGCGGGTGATAAAATCGAGAAGAATGAGATGGGCTGAGCATGTGGCGCGTATTGGTGAGGAAAGGGGTGTGTGTAGGGTCTTGGTGGGGAAACCGGAGGGAAGGAGACCACTGGGGAGACCTAGGCGTAGATGGGTGGATAATATTAGGATGGATCTCCAGGAGATAGGATGTGGGTATATGGACTGGATTGGGCTGGCCCAGGGTAGAGAAAGTTGGCGGACGCTTGTGAGTGCGGTAATGAACCTTCAGGTTCCGTGAAATGCGGGGAATTTCTTGACTAGCTGCAAACCAGTTAGCTTCTCAAGAAGGACTCTGCACCATTGAGTAAGTACTGTTTAGCATAAATGTGTACGGAAATTTACAATTACAAAAGAGAAATTTTTGTTTCTAAATTTTAATTCTAATTTAAATTTGAAATAGATAATAAAGTTAACACTAAATGATATCCCTGCATGCCTGTATTTCGTCTTGCAATATTTTTGCCCTCACTTTTGCATACACCTCGCTTACAACTACATTCATTCGGTACCCTCGATGACGTTATAACCGGGTTGACTGTATATAAAATGAAGACGGGGCAAGGAGATGGTAGATAACTATCTTAATTATGGAGGCAGCAAGTCCCTGCGAAACGAAACGAAATCTATCAAAAGAAACGGCGTCACAGCCCAGAAGACAGTAACGTAATCTTCAACACAAAAATTTACGGCTACATTCGCGTGACAAGAATGAATTTACCATGACTGCATACATACAGTCTACAGAACCTGCACAAAATCCTTCTAGAGGTAAGACAGTCGCGCAGCTTTCTCTTTGCCTGCGCATGTGCTCTTGTAATAGTTTATGCTTGTATAATGCCGTCTATATGAGAAAAGTTTCAATGCGCGGTGGGGGAGGGGGGGGGGTTCCAAGGTATGTTGTAACAGCGCGCCCGCAGTAGTGCAATATCGTCAGAATATGTTGCAGAGTTCCGTCACTCCACTCTGCACTCTTAATACGCTGACCTGTGTTGAGAGTCATATTGTTTTATGGTGACAGCTAAGTTTTGACTGTGTGGTAAACTTGGCTCTCTACCGTCACATATTAACTCCTCCATGAGTAAGTGGGCCAGTCTACTTCTTGCTTGGTACACATATGAGAGAGAAAGACAGAGATTGTGTGTAGGAATGATACAGTCGCAGCCACAACAATTGAAGTTTTGGCTGATATCCCGTTGTAACCAGATCAGAACAGCCAAAAGTACATGCCACAATTCCAAAAACAATGGTAGAATTAATCAACAGAACTAAACAACAAACACAATAACAAAAGACGATCAATTCTTCCAACAGATTTTTCCGATTTCTTTTCATTGCAGGTAACAACAAAACGAAGATAGAAAGATAGGAAATGTGGAAAGAGTAACGTTGCCATTTGTTGAGAAGAGAAACCTCAGCCTCGATTTCTAGATCCCACATCTGGCAACGCTGCAGTTTCCTTCGAGCCTCTTTTGCTGTAGACACAGCTACAATGAACATACGTGCAAAATCACTGTCTGTTGCATACCGCCTATAGGCCTACCAAACCTATTGCAAAAACAATATTAATCACGGTCGGCAAAACTACAGGCTGGGACGTTATGTATTCTGGTAGATATGCACAGATGTTGCAGAGGAACGGACTAGTGACACACAACTAGGCCTACAATATTTCACAGTCAGGGCCAAACCCCCTAAAATAAGCTATGACTAAAGAGTCCAACAATACAACAAAAACCATCCTGCGTATCATTAGGTTGCCACCTACAGTAGGCAGCGTCTAGTGCTTCCCAACAGTCTGGGAGAGAAACAGCAACATTCGATTTCGGTCTGCTACCAAAACATGTAACTGTTCTTGAATAAATACGCATGGATGTGCTGGACGGAATATTAAAGGTCTGTTGCTGATCGTGCTACAAATAAAAACGGGATGATCTAGATAAAATTAAAAAAAAAATCACATACATTCAGTTTATATATTTTTTTTTTCCCGGCGACGAGCGTCAGTGACAGACAACAGATAATTTAATTAGGTTGCCTGTTGGTTACGACCTAACAGTTATTTTGGTACAAAGATATAATCAGAAACAATCAGCATCTGAGTCTGAAATTAGTAATGTTAAACGACATCTCATGAGTCGTAACCGTGGATGACCGGCGGTGCGAGTGATTGTTACTCAAGCACGCAGCAAGGTTGTACACGTATCGTGTATTCGAATTTTTCTAAAACAACTAACCTCACATCCTCGACGGACTATGATCGCCAAACAATCTTGACTAATTGCCGCATCACACAAAAGCGACAGCGTCCCAACTGCAGTAAAAATTCACTTTATTTTTACCAAGTTATGCACTTATATATCAGTTAACATTAATGCTAATACATTAAAAATATTAAGAGATAAAACATAAATTATTTAAAACTCCGACATGTTTCGGTTTCTTTATCCAGCTCCATCACATAAGAAATAAGACATGCTTCCAACATACCTCAACGGTAGTATCAGATAACAAGTAACTTTAATAGGCACAGGAGACTCCCTGAAGATGGTTTTATAAAATAACCGAAACATGTCGGAGTTTTAAATAATTTATGTTTTATCTTTTAATATTTTAATGTATTATCATTAATATTAACAGATATACATGTGCATAAGTTGGTAAAAATGAAGTGAATTAAATCAATATGCACGGTGCAACAGCGAAAGTATGCAGTAAAAATGTTTGCGGGTGAGGACTGAAATCCCTCACTGGTCAGTCCACTGAAACATCGGATTCAAAGCTACTTGGTTGCTAGGCATTAAGTGTTCCTTAACACCGTCACGTTTTATACATCCTATTTTAAAAAAATGGGGCTCTCAAAAACGGCAGTCAAGTTTAGAGAATTTGTCGGGCGGGAATGGTTTTTTTCTCCTCAGTTGCACAATGTTTAGTTTGAAACTCTCAGAAACGGCTTCGTTTGACGTCTCACAACCTGCTGGTGGATTCCAAACACAACTGCAAAGCACAAAAATGCACGACAAAAAAGTATTCGCGAAGGAACAGTATGCCTAAGCACGAAACAAACCTAACATTAAAAGTTCCGACAACTCCCACATCATCACTCCCATAAATGACGGGAGTTTTTACAAGTATTTTTAAAGATGCTGTTAGTTGCTGAGATTATGAAGCACTAGTAGAATGTCACCGACAGGGAAAGACCGAAGTACTCACAGAAACACCTGTTCAAGTGCCACTGTGTCCAACACAAATCCAAATGGAATGGTCTAGAACTGAACGGGGGCCTCTGCGGTGAGATGCCGGCAAGTCAAATTTAACGTCCTTGCACCCTGAAGTTACTCAATAAGTAACAATTCTCTTAGGTTTCCGCTTACTTTGCGTATAAAGTAAAATGTGAACAAAGCGAACATTAAACAAACACAACACTGTATACGTGGAGAGAGTGCAATCGAAAAAAGAAAAATTGTTTGCCATGTAAAGTAGACTTACTCCTAAATCAAAGCATCACAAGTGAATATGTAAACAAGTCGTGGAAAGTAAATTAAAATTTATAGTGGACGGACCGATGTAACAAGGGAAGTCGTCCGTGTCGAAGCGCCCCAGTATGAATGCGTATAGGCGGCTGGTGGCACCCTCCACGCAAGTCCAACCTAGTGACTAGAAGCACACAAGTGTTCGTTTCAAGCACCGGCCACACCTGATTATTCAGTAAGTACTATGGACGTCGTGGACCGAGTAGCGTAGTCGGTATAGCCTGTACACCACCTAAGGAATGAAGTAGGCACCCCTCGAATACAAGTCCAATTCTACGATCAGCTGTGCCACGTGATTCGATGAGGCTACGACTATTTTAATGGGCCCGGTAGATCAGTCGGTATAGCGACTGAGCTACGGGCTGGACGGTCCGGGGATCGAATTCCGGTGGGGGGGCGAGATTTTCCGCACCTGTCCAGACCGGCCCTGGGGCCCACCCAGCCTCCTGTAAATTGGGTACCGGGCCTTTCACGGGGGTAAAGAGCGGCCGGGGCGTGACGCTGACCCCTCACCTCCTTCTAGTGCCCTGGTCAAGAAAGAGTAGAGCTATACCTCTACTTCCCCTATGGGCCGTACGGCCTGTACAGAGCCTCAGTGCCTGTAAAAGGGTGCACTTTTTACAACGAACGTCACCGGTCCAGCCCCAGCACCAGCCTTACAGCAGTACGGTCAGATAAAGAATGCCTCCCACTAAATCAAACCTCTGTCGTCCAGGCAGCAGCCAGTAATACTACACATTGAATGAGCAATCTCGGCCTACAGCCAAATGGTAGGAACCAAAATGTGTCATGTCAAGAACGAATAAATATGGAATGAGCACCCGCATCTTATAAAAGCATTTAAAAACTTCATAAACCTACCCCCTATACATTCAGTCAATGGTAACTACTTCTGCTGACTCCGTTGAGCATTAGCTTTCTTCAGAAACCAATTGTCGCAAGCTGCTCAGGAAATCTGACATTACAAAACCAAGACTTGTGTAAAATTCCAGACATGCCACTCGCCCAATTACTAAGCTGGAGGATCAATCCTTGTCAGATGTCCATGATCGCTCGTTTGATGTACAGTAAAACATGTGAAGTTGGCCGCCCATGTAAGTGGGCCACCTGTCACAGCTGCCACACTCTTACGGAACCGAAAAATCCCTGTGATATTATACATATGGCCACTACTCCACATCTTGGCCACCTATGTGTGTTGAACCTTGGCCACAGTGTCAAACTTAGTGCTATGTTTTAGATGTAATTTCAACCTTCCCACATTAGCCTACCTACAGAGTTGTACAGTTGCTGTGTGACGCCGTGCAAGCTCTAAATTCTCATTTATTAGCATAACTAGCTCTTGCACAATTAACCTCGATTCTTTTCCACAAGTATAGACAACAGACAGGACGTTCCTGTCGGCTACACATTACTGCACTTAAGTTCCTACTCACTGATAAGGTTAAGTACATGCTTTCCCACTGGAACACCGGTCTCTGCATTCTGAACCGTACAGTTGCACGACTGATAATTGGGCAGTTCAATTTTCGACGTGGTTTCCATAAGTTGGCCTCTTGTTCAAATTGAGCAGCTTGGAATTGAACGGTGGCCATCATAGGTTTCACTGTACTTGTAAAAAGAATCAATGGCTAGAGGCCCGTCTCCTATACGAGCAAACGATAGAAGCTCCACGACATGCCAGGGTGACAACTCACCGACACAACTTGGCGAATATAGCGAAATTTGAGGTTCGTACAGTTGTGGGACTGAACATCTAAGTACCGGTAAAACAGCCATCTAGGTTTGATAAATCACAGTGTCATCTTCTGGGCCCAGCAGTCCAAAATGACCCCACAAATAATGCATTACGATCCACCGATAAGTCGGTAACTATTTAGTAGTCGAAACAAGACCTGAATCTTTGGCGCGAAAAAGTTCCTAAAGATTACAACATCAATTATGTTCGGATTACCGAATGACATAATTTTGTGTCATGTTAATGTACCAGTCCCTTATACGACCGACCAGACCAAAAAAACAATACAACAGAACAAGAAACAACACAAAAGGAATAGAACAGAAAGGAACAGAATAGAATATTTCATGGTTCTGTCCAGTTGTACCCCCCCCCCTAACACCTCTTTGTCTTTGCTCAAAACGCGGGTTATCAAGCTCAAGCAGTATGCTTTCTGTATTCGTTACACTTCCTCACGACGAACGCTTTATCTGTACGTCTTACGACTGACAGAGTGAGAAAACTACCCTATACCAAAGAAATGTTACTTATATGAGTAGAATTAGCAGCAAGCTAGGGCGTGGGACGGGACATGTCAACAGAAAAGCTACGCCACCCGCTTTACACCAAGATAACACGAAATACACCTGAGTTACGCGATGTGCCCTCAGTAGACAGGCGAAAGCAGATGTTTGTCTCGTAATATCTCGTCTTTCGCTCTGTCAAGTTACATCATTAAAATTCTCACACCCCCGCACAAGCTCTCTCACAACCCCATATCTTATACTAATGTGTCTCGTTTCATTCCTCATAATTTCCTTTCATTTCTTCTTACACGTTATGCACTCGCATAATAGAGCCAGCAGGCTGAACGGAGAGGAATGGTAATGGTCTCAACAGATATCCAACGTGTGGGCCGCGAGCCAAATCCATATCGCCAAGTACGGGGGTGCCGGTCCCAGTGGCCGCGCGGTCTAAGACGTAGGTCTGTGGCCGCTCGCCTGCTGAGATTGTGGGTTCGAATCCCACCCGGGGGCATGGATGTTTGTCTGTTGTGAGTGTTATGTGTGTTGTCAGGCAGAGGTCTCTGCGTCGAGCTGATCACTCGCCCAGAGGAGTCCTACCGATTGTGGCGCGTTGTTGTGTGTGATCTAGAAACCTTGTGAATGAGGAGGCCATGGCCCACTGGGGGGGGGGGGCTGTCGCGCTAAAAACAAAAAAAAAGCAGGGGGGTTCGATGGGCGAATTTCAAGCTGCGAATGAGAATACACGCTCCCCGACTTACGACACCATGGACTTACGTACACTCACTCTTACGATCACACGACAGGTAAACCCCGCTATTGGTCGATACAGTAAGCATGCGTACAAGCTGATATTGCGCCGGTTCACTACCATCTTATGTACGGAACGATACGCCTAAGTGCGTGTCACGTACATGTGTTTACATTTTACAAGTTTACTACTGCGGCACTCGATGTTATACATGGGTGCAAGGTAATTCCCACTCCAAAGGTCGCCTTACGACCTGGTCGTCGAAACGAAGCCCCGTTGTAAGTCGGGAAGCGTCCGTATTGGAAATGGTAGGGAATTGACTGTGGCCAGTTCTATGGCTGTGACAATCTGAATGGGCTAAGGAAACCACAGAAAGTCACACGATATTCGTTATCAGGGTTCAAATTCGAAAGATCAGGTTGATAAATTCTCTGTACTCCAAACTGGAGGAAAATAGTTAAAAAAAGTAAGCACGCTACTCTTTGACTTCTCTAAGAACATTCGAAAGACAAAACAGGTGATTCCATGACATTCGCTAGGTACGGAAAACTATACAACCCGTGACTTCATGACATTCGCTAGGTACGGAAAACTATACAACCCGTGACTTCATGACATTCGCTAGGTACGGAAAACTATACAACCCG
>Ga0131853_10021442_pt1 | contig 11721 bp, 9 predicted proteins | sample TergutLab28metaG_FD_92764 | JGI IMG/M metagenome (GOLD analysis project Ga0131853, IMG submission 92764) | Labiotermes labralis P1 segment gut microbial communities from Petit-Saut dam, French Guiana - Lab288 P1 (version 2) (version 2) | ecosystem: Host-associated > Arthropoda: Insects >...
CAATATCTCCGTAACCATTGAACTTTGGATATAGGTGTTTTGGGTTATATCGGTATAGTTTGACCTAAGGAACACTCTCCCGAAGTTAGGTCCTTTCCTCCTGGGACACCCTGTATATATAATGAATGTGCTGTTGATTGTGCATTAGTGCCTATTTTATAATTGATTTTTAGAATTTTGGGTCAACGTATAAATGAGCAAAAATATTAATTTATTATAACTATTATTATCACCATCCTAATCATGATCATAATCAGAATCATCGTCATTATATATACCACAATACAATAAATTAGTAGGTTCTTTTGGAAAGTCAGAAAACATGGTGCCCTTTTTCCCTTCTTGTATGAGACTGAGAGGGTGTTCCAGCACTGTACTGCTCTTTCGTCCCCTAAGGCATACGGCACGACCCAGCTACACAGGAAATCTCTTAGTCCTGCACTGTGTTGGTTGTGTGCTTGTCGGTTGGAATTTATTCTGCGTGCACATGACGTGTGTGTCTCATTGCAAGGAAAACTGACTGTGAGTGCTGTGAAATAGGCTACCAGGCAACATCGTAGCTGTGGCGTTCTTATCTGCAGCGTCCTTACATCAAGACATTCTCGAGGCAAATTTAATAATTAAAGTGACTCGTTATGAACGAAGATGTAGCTTCAAAGAAAACATTAATGTTTAACCGTACGGCATTTGCTTTAGATCTGGGCTTACACTTGGCAACGTTCAATGTAAGCGGTTTAATAGGTAAAATTTTAAATAAATCGTACACGTAATAGAGAGGGGGGGGGGCTACCACTATGACAAACCGGATTTAATCGGAAATTATTCCCAAGAAAACAGGCTTAAATGGAAGCACTCTATCCATTAATAATAATAATGTCCTGATATATATATATAATATATATATATATTCTCGTGCAGAGAGTAGTAATATTTAATCCTTTAAAACCCGAGTTAAATCCCATCTGCCACCTGCTGGCATTATTAGAAGCTCACCATATTCTCCACGTTAGCAGGATAAGAGTTAATACATGCGTTATAGTTCGAAAGGTTGTAGCGGAATACTGAATGAGAAGTCGTTGGTCTGTGACTGTACTCCCTCGGAAACCAGCTAAACGGCTGTGACTTCAGAGTGGTGGTGGTGTTGGTGGTGGTTGCACCTGCACACCGGACGGTCACTTACTGAGAATACTATACCAAATGCTGTATTAATACAATTTGACCTCCTGATGATGAGCACGGAGTTGCTCGAAACATGTAGAGGATAATAATAATAATAATAATAATAAACGTATTATATCACGTAATTGTGCATCAAGTTGGTCATTTACCCAGAGTCGTACCAGGATGCACGGTCAGCAAAACATAAAATGTTGCAGCCAGTTTCTTCTCTAGTCCTGTGTTTGTTCAAGACTGGGGTTAGCATTAATTTTTTTTTAAGTTTGGTAGCACTGCAGCGAAACATGATTGGTCTGATGGGTAAGATGATCACAGTTCTTTCTGGGGTAGGAGTGGGTTGGTGATTCGTAACGCAAGTGGATGTAGTCGGCACTTCAGAATGGGTTTCCAGCGTGAGACACTTGTAATGTGAATTGAAGTTATGTATGTTAAGTAGAATGTTACTGCATTTTGAAGCTGACAGTTCTTCGTGTTTGTACTCAAGGGTTATCTGAACCGAAAAGCGCAGCTTCTTTTCACGCTAGTTGTCGTGTTCTTAAATGTAACGGCTGGAAAATAATGTAACTGCATGTTATAACTCGCTGAAGAATGCAGAATATTTTGTTAGGTGATGTGAATGGAACAGCCTGCCTAAAAAGCTGTGATATCAAGCTCGAATGTTTTCGCTGACGCTCTGAAGAAATTTAAACAAAATAACATCCGAACGATTAATGTAGACTCTTTATTATGGTTTCACTGCGCCAGTTCTGTGCTGTGATCGTGGGCTGTCAGTTGTCTTAGAGAAAGAAAAGTGAAACCACATCTAACGAGCGAGAGTATGGACAAAAAGATCCGGAACGCATTGGGCTCTCTCGGAGTTAGCACACTTATTGGGAGTCCGAAGTTGTGGTCTCGGACAGAGAGCCAGGTTCCATAGCAGACTTTTTTTTTTTAATATCTATGAACATTATTTTGTTAAAAGTAAAACCATCATTTGTTTTAAATTGTAGATTGTGCAGTTTTACTAATTACCTTCTAGCTGAAGCAGAATTAGGGTTTCTTATGGTTTGGGCTTACATTTTTTGTTATTTGTGAATTTTAAGGTTTAGAGAGGGCTGTTTTATTACAAATCTCTTTATAATTTTAAGGAAAATCATAACTGAGAGAAGAAAAGCGGCGCAGACGATTTGCATGACGTTTGGTTGCAGCGTCACGTCTATAATGCGGAAAAAATACGACTTGTCTGGGCCATTTACGTCCTTGTGGCACACGGTCTACTGAGCGACGAATGCTCGTTATGCAGAAAACAACGCGCCACGGTAATGAAGGCATATTTGCATTTTATAACTTGTTTAATTTGTAGGCACATTATTTATTTTTAATTGTAGACTGGAGGAGTGCAAATGAGCAGCTTGGCACTGATTGTCTACCACCCAGTTTCTTAACACTCAGACTGTGCGTAAATTTTATTTCGTTCCTTTCTCGTTGTGTAAAATATTATAGTGTGTCAAGAGGTGCAGTCGACTGTGCGCGTCGCTCTGTTAATATTATAGTGTGTCAAGAGGTGCAGTCGACTGTGCGCGTCGCTCTGTTAATATTTACAGCTCTAGTCACAGTGACAGCTCGGTACTGCGTACGATCGTTCGAAACTTGGGCGTTCGTTTTCGAATACCACCCTGGGCATGAAAGTATATCCACATTTTTTTTGTATTGCTTTCTGTAGGTAGGAGGATTATAATGAACTAATCCTCCGCCCAAATCATACTAAATGCCTAAAAGCGATTGATAATTGATTATGAATTGGAATATGACAGAGGACCTAAGGCATGAAAACTGAAGGAAAGTATTCGTATGGTTTTGCTCGCCAAATTAGCTATGCAGAGTGAATAAATTGTGAGGAACTGACTCTGAACTGCGTGTATGTTTCGTACCCTGTGTAGCGTCTGGACAGGATGACTGTCTCCTTCGTACACAGATCTGCAATGCACAGTTGAACGCGAATGCATTTTAAAAGAAGAAAATGTCTTCTATATTTGAATGCAAAATTTTGTTAAACTGCTTCGTTTGAAATTATCCTAAAAATGTTTTGCGAATTTGTAGAATCCGAGTATTGAAAATAAAATGTTTGCTACATTTCTACAGCATCATTCCTGAAGCAATGAAATTATCAAACGTGAGCCCATTCAAATTATATTTCGTACATAATAAAACAGAATATTTAAGCCGCGTACTTTTCTTTGAAGCCTAAATTTCGTTTTACGGTTTTCAAACGTAGATCTGTTCTGTTTTTCGTAGATTATGTTATGTGGCGCCAATTCAACTGCATAACTTAAAGTAACTTTAAATAGGACGACTGGTGAGCGAGAAGTTACATGTTGGTGGTTGTGACCTATTGCAAGGCAATCAAGACAATAATAGACACTTGACTGGAGTAACAGAGCGCGTGCCCAACACAAGCCAAGTCGTTTGCCATAGTGCTGAACTGCTTCAGGTCTTCTTGTGTATGGCGTATTTGATATACGCTGCTCTGTTCACAGGAGTAACTTGATGACGCAGGTTAATGGAAGTGACTTCCATGTAAATGGGAAACCATCTGCTTTACCTAGAATTACAAACGGAGACATGGACTCTAGTTAGAAGGTCCACCATCTCCTGGGGGCTTCCTTGTGAACGGGCCGTTATTACACGGCGTCTGTTTTATAAAACTGAAAGTTTCTGATCCTCTGAAGATGAAAGGATGAAGAATCTGCTGTTAGGATGGATTGAGGAGGCGATGTCAAAAGGCGCTCTGGTGGAAACAGCTCAAATATCGCCCACGAGGGGAGGTGCGGTGGATGTGATACGAATGCAACCATAATAAATGGAAAAATGGTTCCCTGACAGTCTCCTTCTTTTTGGACCTTGTCCATCGTCTAAAATTAATGCACTTTAAAATACGACGTTTCGGAAGCCAGCTATGCTTCCGCCCTCAGTGCAGACGCACCTAACCCAGTGGATCTCTTAGATCGAGCTATTCTCTGTCACTGGGTAACTGTGGTAAATATAACAGTTATTACACAGTTAAGACGTGCGAGGGCTTCTACGTAATGTGAATCTCGATAGCAGATGGCGATGAGTGGCCAGATTCACGTTCCGGTTATTTGTTTGCGAGGAGGTATCGTTCCGTATCCAACCAATAGGCCCTGTATGTCGCTGGATCGGTCTGGATTCTTTGACGAAGAGAATGATAAACATTAAATTTTATATGAAATCGGACGTGGGGGAATGTAGGCCGAAACTAACTGGCTGATGTTACAGCCCATTGCCGTCTGTTGTGACCACAGTAATGATCCTGTGGCTTCCATAAATGGCCGGGAATTTCCTGATAGCCAACATAAACTTAACAAGAAAGATCTTGTATCGTAAAGTTAGTGAAGAGTATAATTATGTCTTAGAATTCTGTGCAGATTGGAATATCATATGTGGAGATTCTATCACTTCGTTCACTTTGGCTGTGTGGGTAGAAGTTTCCTGTCAGAATGATGATGAAGAGAAATGAGAAGAGGAACTGAAGCTCTGTTAACTTCATTAGTGCCATGCATATGACGGACGTAGGGGAAATGGAGATACGGGTTGAGCTCTTGAGATGATGCTCCATTTTGCCGTATAAATTGTACAGGACGTTTCAAAATACAGGTCCGTAGGGTCCTTCTCCATAGTTCCAAATCTTCTTACCGAATGTTTTTTTGGCTTCAAATCCGAAATTTCGAAAAACACTTTTTTCCTTTATTCTTCTCGAGATCAGTAAGTAGGAGGAAGCAACCTTAGTATATGATTAGTCTTAGAACATCTATGATTTAAATGTTATAACATCGAGTTAGGTTAGTGAAACAAAGCAACTCACGATAAACTGGATACAATACTTGCATGTCAGAGTGACGGAAGAGTACACGCGGGAAGTTGGTGGAAGGGCGATTTGGGGCTTCCGCCGCCATGTAAATGAGATCTCCGATTGTTTGGGATTTTAATCAGCGTGGAATTATAGTTCTTTAACGACGTTTCTGCACAACCTATCGGTCCTATCTTGAAACGACGATAAGGAACTACCATTCTACGCTGAATAAAATTCCAGAAGAGCTCAGATCTTTTGGTGGAAGAGGGTAATTTTAAAGGGTAAAGAAAACGGAGAGTTAAGGTTCACCCTAGAACAGGCTACGATGGCCCAGTGAGGGAGGGGTAGATTATAGCTCTACTCTTTCTTTAACCTCGGCGCTGAATTGGGATGGGTGTTCAAAGCCACTCCCCAGCCGCTTTACTCCCGGGAAGGACCCATTGCCCACTGTATAGGAGGGTGGGTGGGCCCCAAAGCCGGTCTGGATGGGTGCGGAATAATCTCTCTCCCACCGGGATTTCATCCCCGAAACATGCAGCCCGTAGCGAGACGCTGTATCGACTACACTAACCCGGACCACACAGAGGGTAATTTTATAGTAGGAAAATTTTACATTGGATCTTATGGAAATAGGCTGTCGGATTTGTAGTGTGCTCAGTAGAATCAGAATCCTGTCTTATGTCGAAATTTGGTACGGTCTGTGGCGAACTGAATCAGAACTGTGTCCTGTGTCGAGCTGTGATATAATCTGTGCGGACGTTTTGGCTATTTTGTCGTAGAGTTAAGTTGCGTCCTTCATAGCTGCGACCCGCACGACCCCTCAAGGTTATTCACAGAGAATAATCAGCCTATGTTCGTCCACGTCAGTGGTTGTCTTATGCTACTGTTCTTGTAAATACCGCTGTGTTTACCTGAAGTGCTCCTCATTATTCCCTGCCGAGTTCCGCCACATCTCCGTTGCTCGCAGTAGCTTCATGTTACTACCAATCGGCATCCACTTAGTTACTCCGTAACAAACTGAGTGGATAATTTACTCGCTCCAAGGTTGTCCAGTCTGTGAAGATGCTGAGAGCTCTGGCCAGTGACCAGGGTTGTGCGATCGAATACCTACCCACTCGTTCTGTTGAGCGAACAGTTCACTTTTCTGGCCACAACATTTGACCTTGAGTTGTGTACAGTACACACAGAGAATTACAAGCACTAACAAGCTTACAAATAGAACAGCCCAGCTCTATTTACTTGGGTATATTGGTTATAAAGTGTACAGTAAACACGTCTTGTCGTGTGTACTCTGTTTTCGGTTGTTTCCCCTAGTTTTGGTATGATCACTATACCGTTTCGAGCTATAAATATATACTTTAGCCATAACATCAAGCATAAAGATTAAAATTTTGCACAAAGTACCTGAGAAGGTATGTGAATCGAAGTTATGTAAGATTGAAGTGTGGGGTCCAGAGAAGGGTTGGAAAGTAATCGATGCGTGCCTAGGAGAATTTTAGAAAAATATTGTAAGAATTTCTACGTGCTTGGTAAAAGGAGTAGCAGAATTGGAATGAGGGGGAAGATATTCTTGGCTGAGAAATACTGGTGCAGGGTGAGGCATTCGGAAAAGGAAGAAACGGCAAGGCAATATTACGATTGGCAAGAGAATGATATTGAAAATTGAGCTTGGGCCGAAAACTCTACCGGCGGGGTTAGACAGAATTGGTTTGTGATTTGGCAAGACTAGAGTGTGAGAAAAGCAAAGACATTATGAAATACGATTCAGCTGTAATGCGAAGATAGGCAAAGGCAGACGGTCCTAGCGCATATTCAAGTTAAACGCTTGTTAGTATGTTATTGCACAACTACGAAGGATGGGGTCCGGAAATTATGTGTTGGGACAGAGCTTAAAGGAGGGAGATAGCTGGATTGAGTAGTGGGATTTGGAAATTAATGGTTTTAAGGGGTGGGGTGGAAAGGGGCATAGGAACATTATACCGGGTTGAGGGGAATGAATTCGTATAATTCTGAAGGTGTTCAGAGACGCAGAGATGGAAAGGACAGTTTTGGCAAAGAAAATGTTTAACTCTAAATGGGGCGGTAGTAATTAAGAACATTGACGGGAGCTTCAAAATTACAGAATGAAGAAATGTAGGAAAGTTTTTACATAAGTTATTAAGCATCTCACAAGAAGAGAATGAGAAGAGAGGCGTAGTAGATTAGATAGGTTTCACCCTTTTTCCAGGCTACGAAGGCCCTTAGGGTGAGTAGAGGTATAGCTCTACTCTTTCTAGGACCTCGGCACTAGATGGGGTGGGGGTCATCTCCACGCTCCGGCCGCCTCTACCCCCAAGAAAGACCCGATACCCATTTTGCAGGAGGCTGGGTGGGCCCCAGGGCCAGTCTGGACGGGCGGAAAATCTCGTCTCCACCAGGATACGATCCCGGAACGCCCAGCCCGTAGCTCGGTCGCTATACTGACTGAGCTACCCGGCTCATGTCATGGGTGTAAATACCGTTAGAAAATGAATATAAGTACACGGTGTTGCGCGGTCCGCGCAGTGCGAAAAAGCTGGTGTCGGTGGAGGCAGCGCGATATGTTTTGAATTTTTTAGGGGTCTATTTTGACTCAAATAATAAATAATTAATTGAAATTGAATAATATATAAATTATAAAATATATGCCCTAGACATTTTGATGTGTGTACATGTAGGAACTTGCTCTTACTTGCTCTTCACTTTTATTATACTTGTTTTGATTAATGCTCCGAATATTCTTATTTACAATAATATAAACAGCCAACTAGATGCAACAATAATAATTTTAATCAGCTCAACATGTTTCGGGCGATAATTTCGCCTATCCCCACGAGCACTAGACTGTGTTTACAGCTTGTGGTATAAAGCACCGACGATGCTGAATGCTGGCAGCATCGTCGGTGCTTTATACCACAAGCTGTAAACACAGTCTAGTGCTCCTGGGGATGGGCGAAATTATCGCCCGAAACATGTTGAGCTGATTAAAATTATTAATAAAATTATTATTGTTGCGATTTAGCTGTTTATATTATTGTATCAATGATGGACGGTCACGCAAACATCAAATTCTGATTTACGTACGCGCTTAAACTTCTTTTCTGTAAATTTTGCTTTTGCAGTTTATAGAATACCTTTATTTTGGTCACTACAATATGCTTATCAAAATTTTTATTTACGTACACTAAATGGATGTCAATATGCTGTCTTTTTTTTTTTTTTGTAAATGTCGTTGGAAGATTTTCACTTTCGACACAAGAGAACGCCGGCGTTGGTGATGTGACTTTGGTAAATTAATAACAACTGAGCGCACATAAAGTGAGCATTAGCATGGCAGTTTACATAAAAAGCTATTTCAGTGATGGTACTAATACACATAGAGGGTGGCACTTTCAAGTAAGCTTGTTTACACTCTTCTCCTCCCTAAAGCCTTTGTCTTCTGCCAGCCCTCTTCTGAATTCAACAATTAGATAATATTTTCAGTTTTTCAACGTGCATATTGTCACAATTCACAATAATCACCAACACATGCACACTTTTTCAAATGACACTATAAAACTTCAATTTGTTAAAATAGTTAAAATCTCCGACATGTTTCGGTTTACATTTAAACCATCTTCAGGGAGCTATTAGTTCATGCTAAAGTTAGTTATATCTCTTGTTGGTATGATGGTGTTGTAATAGCATGTCTTTCTGTGTTTGTGATGGTTTCGGATGTTGTGTTAGTCCTCCTCCTGCTTTACTGTGTAAGAGTAATACAACATCCGAACCCATCGCAAACATGTAACGACATGCTTCTACAACACCATCATACCAACAAGAGATATAAGTAACTTTAGCATGAACTAATAACTCCCAGAAGGTGGTTTAAATGTAAACCGAAACATGTCGGAGATTTTAACTATTTTAACAAATTAAAGTTTTATGGTGTCTTTTGAAAAAGTGTGCATGTGTTGGTGATTATTGTGAATAGATAATATTTGTTTAACCTTTTGGCGCCGGAATTATTTTTTTAAATTTTAGCACACCCTGTATATAAAATGTGAATAAAACAGGAACCAAGTACATTAGAATTATGAAACAAACTCCATTTCGAAGAGAAAAAACGGAGAGTATATACCATGTTTAAAATATTCAGTACTTATTTGTTGAATAAATATATAAAATGTAACTTTGGAGGTTAGCGGTGCGGTACGTCAACTATAGTTGACTTTAGACATCTAAAGGTTAAAAAGTCTTCGTATGTAAGTAGAATCCTACGTTATTTCAAAGTAAAATGGAGGAATAAAACACAGTCTGAAATCTTCCCTCTCTAGTCATGTTTTATTTTATAATTGCTTATTTAAACTGTAGGCAAAAATAATGCGCATGAAACATGTGTTAAATATTAATTGTATTTTGTTCTGCATTTACCATGTCCAGAGACAGGAATGTTAGAAACCGAACTTTGCTCTGCCTAAATGGACGTTTCTGGTATAGTTTGCTTTCGTCTCTTAATTTAAAATGAGCCACTACGTAACGGCACATAGACTCTACTAAGGCGTTCTGCCCTTTCGAAATATCGTACGGTGTCACGATGCAAGCGTATTCGTAATTTCATATAAGCTTAAAGGAAGAGTCCTAACTTCCTGCACTGATTTTCACGAAACGCGGAGGTAATTAAAAGCATTACGTGTGGGTGTGTTATTTCGACTTAATCTCAGCTCGGATTATAAATCTGGAAGTTAGAGACATAAATTTATTTATGCCCCTAAGTAAAGCATGGTTTTGATATTTTGCTGACCGTGCATCTCAGTATAATCCTAGTAATTAACCAACTTGATGCACAAAATATTGTTTAATAATAAGTTTATTAAATGCCTCTACATGTTTCGAGCACTGTGTGCTCATCATCAGGAGGTCTAAATTGTATTAGACAGCATTTGGTATCATCACACTGTAGGTGGCCGCCCGTTGCACAGGTAGAGAGAGGACTGTGCACGGGACGGCCGGCCACCTATAGGTGTGATGATACCAGATGCTGTCTAATACAATTTTGACCTGCTGATGATGGGCACATGGTGCTCGAAATATGTAGAGACATTTAATAAACTTATTATAAAACAAGATTTTGTGCATCGAGTTGGTTAATTACTGGGTTTAAAGCCCGGCTCTTGACTGTGCTGTTCTTCACGAAACTCACAGCTGCTCAACAGCCTTACGTGGAGATTATCCATCCTGAGCTTTACCCACAACTATCAAGGAATATACGAAGTAGAAATACACATTCCTTTACGCCCGTGTGAGTACAGTATGGCTGTTATCGGGAAGATTTTCAAGAAATGCGCTTGATCGATGATTTTTTTTTGGTAAATAATTCTTATACCGAAATTCATGGGATTCGTAGAGACATTATAGTCCCTGATACTACGTCGCGGACGGACGTGGTGTCCACATTAGGAGTTTTTTTTTATTTCTTTAAGAATGCTTACACTTTTTAACTGAAGCTGGATCATTTATGTCCCTGTAAAATGTTGCCATTTTCCTACCTGCTATTGGGTCATTTTTTGCTTAAATATATAAACAAAATTTCACTTCATTCTATTTTAAAATTTTCAGTGCTTGTATGTTGATGATGCCGGTATATAATCACTGCTCAATGAAAACATAGCGCGGGAAATTAATTTCCTCTTTTTTTTTTAAATTTTGATTCATGCAGCACAGTTATTACCGACAAAGATTCCTGTCATAATATCGCCATATATTACTGGTACTATGATGCAGATCTTATGGGAAATGGATCTGAAAATGGACAAAAAAAAATTGCGGTCTATTTGAACAGACTGGCACTGGGCCAGGTTTCTTCCCTAGTACTTCGGCTTTCTCCTGTCTGAATTATCCATCAATGCTCCATAATTAGACTTTATCTAATTACCACCGACGTTCTATAAAGGAAAGTCCGTGAATGTAGTCCCTTTTTTGTAAAGTCTGCATAAATCTTGTTGTGAAGTTTGTAATGTTTCAGTTGCAATAATAACTTCTAATACGTCAGCTATTCCAGTAGCCGCGCGGTCTAAAGCGTAGGTCTGCGACCGCTCGCTCGTTGGAATTACGGTTTCGAATCCCACCGGAGGGATGGAAGTCTGTCTCTTGTGAGTGTTATGTGTTAGGTCGAGGGCACTGCGACGGGCTGATCACTCGTCCAGAAGAGTCCTACCGAGCCTGGATAGTGAGGAGGCCCTCGCCCTCTACGGGCTGGTGCGCCATATCCAAAATGTCAGCTATGACGCAAGAACGGTAGATTGCTCCAAAATAAAATTGTTTGGAAGCTGAAATGAAATCGTCAGCACATGCACAGCCGACTTGAGCCGCACTGGCTTCGTGGAGTGAACGACTGTGTCGGCTGTGCTCTTCCCTGCGGGTGATAAAACCAGATGCCTCTGTTTGGAGTCTAGTCGTGTTCGTTATAGCTGCGGTAGTGAAGACGCAAAGTGAAATTGTGCGATTTTAGGAGGATAAGTGTTTCTTCCTTTCATTCAAGACGACTTTGAACACACACACACGCACACACACACACAGACACACACAGACAGAGACACACAGACACACAAACACACAGACACACACACACACACACAGACACACACACACAGACAAACACACACAGACACACACACACACAGACACACACACACACA
>Ga0131853_10021443_pt1 | contig 11721 bp, 8 predicted proteins | sample TergutLab28metaG_FD_92764 | JGI IMG/M metagenome (GOLD analysis project Ga0131853, IMG submission 92764) | Labiotermes labralis P1 segment gut microbial communities from Petit-Saut dam, French Guiana - Lab288 P1 (version 2) (version 2) | ecosystem: Host-associated > Arthropoda: Insects >...
TGAAGCTTGAAGCCTGAGCGGTGGGGATCACCGCTGGTTCAAGAGAAGTACCAGGAAGAAATGCCTGTGACAGGAGACATACATATTGTATAATAATAATAATAATAATAATAATAATAATACCTGCTCCTGGCCTCTGAACTTCCATCGTAAATATTCAGCCCTGTTTATCACTTGCCCTTTCCCATCTGCATACATCAGCACTCCAAACTGTTCTTGTATTAGTTTCTCTACTTCAGCTTGACCTCCCAAGTTGTAAGCATCAATAAGTTCACCACCATTCTTGTAATTTGCAAGCCTGAGGGGTAGCAAGCATAAAAATACAGTCACAGCAATTTGTTATACATAGTAAGGTGTCTTTTGAAGACATAAAAGTGAAAAGAACAACTATACACTTAAATTCACACGCTTATGTTTTGTGTGTAAAACAATCTTTCACCACAATGCTTTAGGAAGTTAAAGGTGTAATGTTCCAGACCATACCTAAAGAGGTATCTGCTGCATGTTTTATGAGAGGAATTGCACAAAGTACCAAATGTACATCTGGGGACCGCAGTGGCACAGTGGTTAAGGTGCTTTGCTACAAATCAGAAGGTCACTGGTTCGATTCCAGATGGTGTCACTGGAATTTTTCATTGACATAAAATCCTTCCGATCGCACTATGGCCCTGGGGTTGACTCAGCCTCTAACAGAAATGAGTACCAGGAGCATTTCCTGTGGGTAAAGGCGGCCGGTACATAAGGCTGACAACCTTACCACCATCCTGTGCCGTTGTAATAAAATCTGGAAACCTTAACTTCCTGGAACCCTCTGGGCCACTCCAGACCTGTAACAGGACTGCTTACAAATGTACATTTATCTAACACAAAATTAAACACTGCATTCAATTATATGTGTACAAATGCAGTTTCTTGGCAACTGCAGTTTCATGACAGAGCAACTTCTCTCCAGCAGTGAAAGCAAAGAACACAATTTACATTTACCTAGCAAAATACAAAGCAAAGCAAAGCAAAGGAATCCCTGTGCAAGCCTATCACTGGCCCAGACAGTTCCAGGGGGTTGAGGTTCCCAGATTTCTAGACAATCAGCACATGAAGAGGTTGGGTTGTCAGCCCTATACACTGGCCACCTTTACCCTTCAAAAAATATTCCTGATACTCGTTTCTATTACAGGCTGAGCCGAACCCACAGCCACAGTGATACAGGAAGCATTATACCAATGGAAAATTCCAATATGAGACCAACAGAAATATAACCCTCATCCTTCTGGCTTGTAGGACTGTGTCCCAACCAACTGTGCTACCAAATACCCCAACATAATATACAACACTATATTCAGTTACATGTCTATACATGCTGTTTCTTCAGCAGGTAGCTATTCATGATGAAGTAACTTGTCCTCAACAACAGAAATGAAGAACCCAATATGCAGGGTGAAGAGAGAGAAACCAACAAGATGCAACTAATCTGATGTTTATTATAAAATTCTATCTCAACATGTTTCGGGCATTATTATGCCCATCTTCAGGAGAACAAGACTGTGTACTACCACATATGGTGTTCTCCACTGGTTGTGCTGGCTGTGATTGTGTGGAGCTGGAAAACGAGCTGTGTGCAGTGTGTGAAAGTTTGATGATAAATATCAGATTAGTTGCACTGTTGGTTTCTCTCTCTTCACCCTACGTTCATGATGCACAGTCACAAGAGCCTAAAACCCAATATGCATTTATCTAACACAACCTAAAACAATGTATTCAATTGTAGTTCCACAAATGCTGTTTCTTGATCAGTGATAAAGCAACTTTTCCCTGGCAATGAAACTGGTAATGTTATATTCACATACTAGTCTACTCGAAAGAACAGAATTAATCAGTACCTGTACAACAAACATTCATCATGATCAGAAGCTTGTGAGATGACACGATCCAAAACTGAACCCTCATTCACCGCAGCTCCACGTGAACCTTTGCAGCATGAGGAATTCCCCATGTGAACATCACTGTTTGACACTACTGCTAAGGAAACACAGCCACCATATCAGAAACAATGAGGACTCTCAATTCTTGACTAACGTCAAGGGAAAAAAAAAAAAATTACTCTAAAATGAAGAGCTTTCATACTCTTCTATTTTGGATGCAAAGTCTTTAATCACAAGGTAAACTAACTACAAAAATAGACCTGCTAATGCAAAAGCCTGTCCTAATTACCTACAATATACTGAATTTTAATAGCACAGCCATTCCATGCCAAACAACAAATTCTGACAAGAGCCCGTGGCAGGTGAATTTGTTATTTCAATAGAGCTTGGTATAACTGACGGCTGGCATGATACCAACAAAAATAAATAGTAGTGTCTCGTAAATCAGTGATTCTGAAGACAGAGACTGCCGCACTTTGTGACAATGATCATTTTCATTCCTGTCAAAGAGGCATTAAATTATGTCAGACACTGTGATATACACACTAAAGGAGACATTTCGACTAAACTAATAACATACATAATTTGTACCAAAAACTACCAAATTATACATAACACTTAGCAATAACAAGGTTCTCTCAGTTCAAGGAACTATACTTGATCAAACAACAACTGAACAACTTCCAGTTACTTAATATTTGTTAGTAAAGGACAACCCTGTCAAGCACTCTAATCTGTTTTTCTAGTCCCTGACAATGATGCACATGTGGTCATCTAACACACACACACACACACACACAAAGCCCACAAGCACGGCTTCAGTTTATAGGGTCTTCCCATTTCATGCATGTCAATGTGCAAACTTTGCACCCACCATTTACTTTTTAGGCACGTTTGTAAAATTGCAAAAAGCGAGTATTAGCTTCATCGCATTTGTCCGTCTGTTTGTCTGCACAGAACAACTTGACTCCCACCAAATGGATGTTCATGAAATTTGATATTTGAGCATTTTTCAAAAAACTGTCAAGAAAATTCAAGTTTCACTACAATCGGACAAGAATAAAGGGTAATCCACTAGAAGACAAATATACATTTTTGATCACATCTCACCCAACTCTTCTTAGAATTTCAGACAAAAGTTGTAGAGAATATCGAAACAAACATTATGTTCAACAACTTTTTTAAAAAAAATTTGCAATTTATGAGATTATGTGGAAAAATGCTGTAGAGTGAGGCAGGCCACAGATGACAATATGGTGCATGCACGTTACATGCTTTATACCTAAGACTACAAGCACACACTCAGAATATGTAATACTTATTGCTTTTCCACTGCAACGATGGTTGCATGAACATGCCTCAATGTTACATTACATATACACTGCCTTGCTTGTTCAGTTTTCCTGGATCAGTGTGGTTATCCTCTTCTGTACTTTCCCATTGATGATGTACTGACATCCTGTCTCTGTTGTCAATACTTGTACTACTTTCAATACATTTTCCATTCCTACCTAACACATCATCCCTCTGGAGATGGTCTTTTAGGAGGAACTTAATAAGGCAGTCATTACTGTCGTCATTTTTCTTCCATTACAACACTGATCCACCACTTTCCACCATATATACAGTCAACACAGCTGTACAGTGAAATGTCACTATATACACCATGAGAAGGTCCTGAATACAGCCTCAAGAAACAAGGATCAAAGAAACTAGTTGAACAAGTAATCTAAATACTATCTTACTGTCTGAATGTAATGGTACATAACAATGCTTTCTCTAGTGAACAGCCAACATATCAGAACTTTTTAGGCTTCCTTCTAATGCAGCATCAACAGCATCAGGTTTTGCCTGCATGAACACATTTCTTTCAGGTTTTATCTTCTCTGACCTCAATCCCACTTCATGAAGCTTGCCCACTACAGAGTAAACTGCTGTTCTGAAAGGCAGTAAACTTTCAAGAAGTATTGTATACACATTTGCAGACATTTCCTCCATGCCTCTCACTTTCATAAGTACTGTATATATTTTTTATTACACACTATATTTAACACTTTGGCCCTGGGGGCTGGACAATTAAATTTTAGCGCAACCGTTATGTAAGACATGAATATTTTATGAACCAAAAAAGAAAATTTATGATATACATAGCATTTTGTGGAGTACAAAATGGAGATGGTGACGTATTGTTCAAAAAAATTCAGTACATACAGTTGAACTTGGTTATAATGAAATTGAAAAGACCAAATAAATTGTGTCATTATAAACAAGTGTCATTCTAAGCGTGGTGTATGGTAAAAGTGAAGGAAAAATATTACAAGACAAAATACACACCTACAGGCATATTCCCTAGTGTTAATGCTATGATCTATTTCAAATTTATATTACAATTAAAATTTAGAAATAATAAAAATTACTCCTCTATAGGCATAAATTTCCATACAGGTTTATGCCCAAAAAAAATACATTAACTTAAAATTAATATTTAGGAAGAACAAAAATTATTATGAGAAGAAGACCACTCACTGGTACATTCACTTCAGTGTTGCCAAAACCACTTAAGCAGTGCCTCACTGACATCACTGTGTTCCTTCTTATGGAATCACTTTATTCTTGATCCATTATGTTCAAATACACTAATAATTTTGGTTCTGTTTTTCCAAATAATTTGGTTTCTAGAATTTCAGAGACCTAATTCCTGACACATGCCAGCTTCCCCCTCCCATTTTGTATTTCTCTAATCATTTCAAATTTTCTTCAACATTCAAAACCTTTTGTTGGTGACTAGCCATTTTAACACTCTACCAGTCTCCTGTTAACTGCAGGAGCAGAAAAGTTGGAGGAAACTTCACACACAAAGTGAATTACCATTGCTACTGTCATTTCCAGGCCTGGGATTTATATATATCTCTGAAAGAGATGGAGGGCTTGTCCTCACAAGGACAACGAGATGGTTGAAGTTTCACAATTTCATACTGCTTGGGAAATTATGTCTGAACAGTCTTTATATCCAAGGTAGATGTTCTTACGTATGTCATATTATGCAAGGCAGAAAAACATGTGCATTCTGGGGAATTAGTTAGTACCATGGCATGCATGATGTTAAAGGCGTCTCACACTAACCAAGGTCATTAAAACTCAATAGAACTATATTTATTGAAAAAAAAACATGATGGGTGATAGCTGTACTTTTGTCCTATACACGGGAAGGCCACTGCCTTTAGATTAATGTTACTTCACAATACAATATGATACTATAGCAAGCACAGAAGCATGCACTATTCAAAGCATGATTTTGCATTGGACAGAGCCAGCATGGAATTTATAGTTAGTTTTGTTGATGGAAGCTGCAACCCATCAACCTTACACTTCAAAGCCATTAGACACTTCACAATACAGAGACGCCATACATTATGGTAAAATGAAATGTTATGTCACAACTGAAAAATTTGTACCCCTACTGTACATACTGAACTACGAAAGAGTAAAATTTTGTAAGATATGATACACATGATCATCACTCAAAATTTCACCTGCTACCACACATCTGATGATCCGGCATGGAATGACACTTGACCCTCTAAACAGTCTTTTACCAAGACATTTTTCCCCACCCAAAATCAGTATGTATTTCTTGTTTCCTGTCCAACAATCTCCAAAATGCAACAATTCTAACAATATTGAGCTGAACAAATCATAATGTTACTCACTGCATATTCTCCATTTCCCATTTTGACTTCCTCTTCAATCCAATTATTTTCCTGGCAATATGAAGAAAATAACAATAATGAAATTGTGAATAAGAATGGGAAGTAGGTGGTGATAAGAGAAGGATAGGAGAGAACATGAAACAAAAGAATGGATAACTAAAGGGATCAAAATATCTTCCAAGCATGAACACGAGCTACATATGAATAGCTGAAATACCACACCCAAGTAACAACAAACCTCCACAAGTTACTGCTACATGTCAATGCAAGTCATTAATAAGGTTAAGCATAGGCACTGTAACAAACAGATATTAGAGGCTAAAGGTAAAGTAAAAGCAGTTTAAATACAAATTTAACATTACAAACAACCATAAACTTATAGAAAACTCATTAAATACTCACTCACTAAAAGCTACAGAAAAACTGAATAATACTCCTTAGCCTAACAAAGAAAGAAACAAACCCTAGAACCTCTGTAACCAGAAATCTTTGGCCTACAACAATTTATGAAATCAGAAACATGATTAATTCTCTGAAATGGAAATATTTGTGTTCATATGACGGAACATCAACAAAATTATTCAAAACCAGTGCAGACAACATAACCATCTGCCTACACCATCTCTGTAGTCAAACAATCAAGGATGGAACCTTCCCATAAAGAAAAAAATTGAATCCCTATATAAAATGTGTGGAAAATCTTGCATAAAATAACTACATGTCAGTTTCATAACTGACAACATTTACTAAATCTCTGAGGGCATATACTAAAGAAAAACTGATTTCTTAAATGACAACAATATATTCACAGAAGAAGAGTTTGGATCTAGAAAAGGTATATCAAAAGATAAAGCCCTGTATACTTTCACAGATGAAATCTTACATTCTCCAATAAACCCCATCCTGGGGGGTTAATCTGTGGCCTTGCCGAAACTTCTGTGTGGAACAGGACATATTAATATAAAAACTAATTCTATTTTAACTCGAGATAGAGCTGATCAATGATTTGAATTGTACCTTAATGTCAGAAAACAAAGGGTAGACATTAAGACTCCAAATTCAAGCTGTAACTGACCACCTAATCTGAGGCATAGTAAAACATTGAATCTATCTGGGTTCCATACTTTTCTTCAAATATGACCGCTTCCAGTTTGCATTACTGATGCCTCTGCGGGGTTGAACAAATGGTTTAAAGCAAACTGAGATTAAATTTTAAAGAAACAAAGTCCACAAATACAAGTTAGGATAATAAAGCAATTAATGAGGTACTTAAAACTAAATTGCATGGCCTGCAAACTTAATGATTGATAAAAAGCATATTAAATATATTACAGTGATTGATAAAAAACATATTCACTATATTATCACCAAACTCAGTTTCACATGCCTGGCCATAGCAGTAGTCATGCCACTCATAACAACAGATACTTTAAAAGTAACTTACTTTACACATTTCCACTCCAATGCCTCATTGGGTTATTTCTTAGAGAAATTATAGGCAGCAAAGTAGGATTTAACAACCAAAAGAAATTATATGATTAATGGTAGGTAGATAAAGACACTTTTTAAATTATGGCATAATAATAAAATATGTACTATCATGTTTCATTCCAGCAGCTGGGACAGCGTTGTCAGTAGTGACTTGGCTACAGGCTGGACGATCCAGTGTTTCAAATGCCAGAACGGCAAAAAATTTTACTTTCCCAACATGCCCACACCTACTCTCAGACTCACATAGCCTCATAGTCAATGGATAAGGGAGCTCTTCCCTTTGGGTCAAGCGGCAGGGCAGGGCCTCCCAGAGTACATACGGACCCCAATGAAAAAAAAAAAATTCGGGCTCCTCAGAAAGGGCGGTTCAGCTAAAAATCTTTACAATAAATCCGGATGGCTAACTCTCACTTGCAGAATGACTTGGGTTTGGTCTGAAACGGTTAAGTTGTACAATCGAGAAATGATACTACCGCAAAAGATATGTACATAATATCATATTCGGGCCCCGGCAATTTGTACCAGCTTCAACCCGTCTCGACGACAATGCGGCCGGGCCTGAAATTGACCATACACCTCCAACTAGAGCCGAGGTTATATGAACGAATGGAACTATACCTCTACTCCCCTATGCGCCTTAATGGCGTACACCTTACCTAGTTAAAATGTCATTGATTAGGTCAATATCACCTGGAACAGAGAAACAGTAAGCCACACTACTTAACAGTCGCAATTCCTCTTTTCAGCTCCAAAGAAACGTCTTTTTCCAGAAACACAATCGATTGACAGCTCGGAATACGTGCACCTGAACTCCGTGCTTGCTTGGCACGGATGTCGAACGTTACCACGCTGCCTACAGTTGACTGCACAGAAATGTCACTATTTGACAGTCATTGTGCCGGCAAAACCTGCAGCGAACCGAATGAAAATGAAACGCAACGAATCGAATGTAAGTTCGCTGACACACGCCACAATGAGCGATTCGAAACGAAGTGAACAGATCAAGTACCCAGATGGATTCACGATTTCATATGACACTGTAGAAAAGTCAAACTATATTTCGTAACATTTTAAAACATTGCACTTGCTGACATAAAACAACCGATCGCATGTTAATGACCCTTTACACGGTGAATACGTACGGTAGTTCTTAAAATTGTCATCGTTTTCTTTTAAAGGAAAAGTCCCGTTAAAAATACAACATTTGCAGTTTCAATAATATTGCAGTATCAATGTTTCTACAAACGCACGCACGCACACGTCGGTTAGAGCTCGCCTGGGGTCTGCGCAATATTTATAAACAAGTAATAGACCGTTACGTTTAATGGCTTATTCTCACTGCAAACTGGAATAACAGTCGGTATAGTGACATGGATATGGGCCAGAGATCCGGAGTTTGATTCCAGGCAGAGGAAATATTCTTTCTTAATAAGAGACTTGGTAGCTATCCCATCTACCATTGCGAGCACATGATTAATCATTAATTTGCATTATTTATTTGAAAATTGTGCATTTATTTACAGATTCAGTTAAAAAAAAAAAGGGAAAAGACGTATCTCACCGGAGGCGTCAGAACTGACTAACTGGGGCAAGTGAGAGTAGATACGGCAGTATTACTGGAACTGCTGCATACATATTCTAATGCAACAATAGATTCTCATTTGAAACAAAATACAGAATTATAGATATAATTCTTTTCCCAAGTACTCCTACACAACTCATAATACAAGGTAAAATGGGATACCTGTTTGGCTTGAACAAGTCATCATAAGGTTTGTAACTAGAACACACACACATTCACACAGAGGCAGACATACATGTGGGGATACACAGAGATGGATAGACAGGCAGACAAAGATAGGTAGATAGATACATAGACAGAGGATCAATATAAACATGCAAATAGAACTAACACACAATTTGATTTCACTGCCACTTGTGAATGTCTAGTCTGTTCCCATCTGGCCACATGCAAAGATTATACAGTTATATGTAGCTGGCAAGGAATTCACAAATAACAGGTTGGACAATTAACATGTACATGTTTACCCCAACATATAAAATTATAAAACTGAACAAATTCTCAGTACATATAACCCAACCCAATAAACCATCTCTGATATGTATTATGGCTAATTTTGTTTCTCAGATATTCATCTTCTCTAGGAACCCCATGCACACATATCTGAATTTACCGATGCATGCGAGACAAAGAAATAATGAGTAAAAGGTGTAAACTTGCCTCTCCAGAGTCACAAACGATACTGATTTTGGTCAAATCAAAATGTTAACTGCACATTTCAGTTGATTCAGTATTTATTTAACAATGCATTTCTGACCATACCACTAACCCAAAAAAGGTTACATTCTTTACTGCACTGGGTCCATTGTGCAGCCATTCCATTTTTAGTCACCATTCCTTCCTTAATGTAAGGAAGAAGGTTTATAAGATCTCACTGCTGTCGTGTGTATCTGCCTGTCAGTGTCTCAATCCTGTCAATTTTTGAACCAGGTGACTGACTTTCATGAAAATTGGTATGAACGTCATGTCAGTGGAAGCAACTCAAACATATTTTTAATTTCTACAATCAGTAATAACAACATACAAGATGCAAACTAAAAAATCAGTATAAATAATATAACAGTAGTGTCCATGAGTAAATTACCAAATACAAACATGACTCCATATGAACACATTCATATTTTAATGACAAGGCAACTGAGATTCTAACAAACACATTGTTACTTTCACCAACAACACAATGGGAAAGCAGAGAATCACTCCTTCATTTGTATCTAATCTGTAACAAAATAATACAACAGTTTATAAGTTTTCAAATAATCTAAGTGCCCTTTCAGCATAACAAATGTGACTGAAAATATCGCTACTCTTCAACATTTGTTTGGAGGGAATTATTAAGACTTCATCGCTTACAGGAACATGATGGAACTATGTACCAAAGATGCAACTAGTGGCACGATCAAATAAGCTTTTCTCTCAATTTCTTGATATGTACTAATCAATATCAAATTTATAGTATGTCACCTCCTCTCACATCCCTCACATAGCAATGAACTGTACTACTGTATGCACATCAATCACACTGTCATTTTATTCAGCCAAGTATATTACCAGTGCCTTCAGATACAACACCATTCTTCAACACAAGATTTCATTTTTTTAGCGATCTGTCTACAACAAACATACTGAAAATTAAGTTCAAAAAGTTTAAGAAGTAACTTGGAAGTTATGAAATACACATCGTTAGCATCATTTACAACTGCAAAACCAAATTTACTTTAAGACACTTAATCTCAGTACAAGCACACACTTGTACTTAAAAATATTTCTTAAGGAAAAAGTATATCTGCAGAAACCCATTTTATTTTATCATTTCCCATAATGAAAAATGAAATGTTTATTATATTTGCATTATCATAAGAATGCAACTTACACATTATATAAAACTAATGAAACTTCCATCAAAGTATGCTGCACTCAAAACAGTTTACTTGTGGAAGCATTATTATTTCACAAACACAGCCGTTTTCTTGAATGAGTACAACAACTGCTTGATGCTGTAAGAAATCACATTTTCATAAAAAATGAAATCCATACAGTCAACTACACCAACTAAAGATGTGTTTTTCCTCTCTAACATAACTTTGTATAAGTGGCATACACCTAGGCATCTCATATTTTTACAGAGAGATCTATGTGCTGAACTTAGGCAGGGACAGAATTTTCTAACCTGGCCAGACATAAGCATGGTTTATAATTTCCAAATCAGAAAATGATATAGGCCAATTTGACACACTGCATGTGGCATTCAGTACCTTAATAATTTATTATTCTACTACAAAGTATCATAGCCTGTTTTTCTAAACAACTATTAACAGCACCATTTTCATTGACAGTTATGGTACAATGCGATAAAACTTCAAGTGATGATCTATGTTCAATGCTTTCAGGACCAAACCAGCATGCACTCTTATCAAGTAACTTTTCTACAGACCAGTACCCAACAGTTTTCTATTGTATGTCCTATAAATGTTTTAATTTTCACATCTGTTTGAAAGAATGTAGTTCAGTAAATTGTTCCCTTCCTGACACAATTGAGAGAAATATGAGAGGATTGGTAAAACCTGAATTATTTACAAGAAATCTGGTGTGGAAGGTGTCACTGCTCAAAAAATGTGGGGGAAAAAGTTTTCCAACAAGCTACAATTGAAAGAAAGAATAAATGTCAACATATCTGCATGAATGGGTATTTAAATGAATTGTTTGAAGTTTAAATAATTCTGCATGTTTTAAATATTAACACAGATAAATTTTAAGATTTAAAATGACAAGATCAACACTAGAAGAATATGTTACACTATATTGACACTGATGATGGTTTCTTAGAAAACCAAACTGTATCTGTAATAAATGTAAAAACAAGTGGTAAATGGCTTAGACTGGTGTAAATGTAAAAAAACTGTACTGTGGGTATATGATCATAAACTATTTTTACACAATTAAATTCACCAATATGCAGGTACTTAACAATGAGTGCTAGAGAAATTTATTGCAAGTAAGCCATGACGACTCCGAACAA